>Ga0206131_10004309_pt1 | contig 15684 bp, 7 predicted proteins | sample Helgoland_Spring_FD_148636 | JGI IMG/M metagenome (GOLD analysis project Ga0206131, IMG submission 148636) | Pelagic subsurface seawater microbial communities from Kabeltonne, Helgoland, North Sea - Helgoland_Spring_Bloom_20160517_1 | ecosystem: Environmental > Aquatic > Marine > Epipelagic ...
AACACCATCTATAACTCCAAGTATAACTGCGACTCAGACACCGACTCAAACGCCGACAAATACCCAAACGGCATCGGTTACTCCAACTATAACCTCAACTCAGACACCGACAAACACTATCACTCCAAGTATTACTCCAAGTATAACTCCTACTCAGACACCAACAAATACTGTTACTCCAACTATAATCGTAACTCAGACACCAACAAATACTGTTACTCCAATTATAATCGTAACTCAGACACCAACAAATACTGTTACCCCATCGCAACAGGTAATTGATATTTGTTTTAGTGGGTGTTGTGAGTCTGGAGATACATCAACATACCGAATGTCAGTTTCGGTGGTAACGTATAATAGTATACAACAGATGATAGGTGCGGGTAAAACTACCTTATACTTACAAAACCAACCAGGTTTTACTGATGGATGTGTAAACTTCTACATTCCGTGTTTAGGCACTGAAAGTAATTTAGGGACACTGTCTGGTGAGTTAATAGGTTCATCGGGTAATCCGTGGGATGAAACTCCTGAAGACGCTTACGACGACTGTGATACGTGTACATCATCAGAAGAACATCCGTGTCCTGTTATTGAAAATTATCTGATTCGTAAAGTATTGTATGGTTCGTCATGTTCAGAAACCGAATTAGACTTTATTGCCACCTCAAATATCGGTGCGGTCAATACAGGTGATTATGTTAAGGTTGTTGAAAATAATGATTGTTATATCGTTATATCAACTACGTCAAGTGCACCAACACTAACAATAGAATCTCAAAGTGTGTCTTGTGAGATATGTAACACAGGTGTAGTATCAATGATAGAGGTGACAGATTTTAATAATTGTACGGGTCCTGCACCTACTTATTTTGGTGATATATCAGGATTGGGTTCGGCACCACAAATTAATGAGTTTGTTAAAGGAAGTAATTTAACATGTTATATGGTTACGGGATATGTAAATAATTCACCAACAATAACACTAACTGGAGGTCCTTGGATAGGATGTAATAGTTGTCTTGTTTAAAAAATAAAGAAAGTAAAGAGTTTAGTTGTGTGATTTATAATAACCCAACTATTTATTAATAAATGTAAACAAGCCATGAACCTATATTCATACATATTAAGACTAAGTCTATCATCAAACGCACTTGGACCGTTTGACGTTACTGTAACACCACCTTTGGGGTGGGGTTCTCCACTACCAACCATTGGTGGTGGTGGTTCGTCTGTTAGTAATTTAACAAGACAAGATTTAAAAGGTGGTATTGAGATAGGTAGTCTTGTTGGTGCCGAACCTCCCACTCAGTATACTATTAAGGTTGTAAATACGGACCCTGACTGTAATGAAAGTGAGGTTAAGACGTTAACTAAAGTTATAAGTGTTTCTGGTGACGGTGTACTTGTAACTATTGATACTGTTTATAGTTCAGGTTCTACCATTGCTACTTATGTTGCTACTCTCCAACAAACCAGAAATTTAGATTTAATTATTAAGTTTGATAACGTTCTTGGTACTACATTAGGTGGTACAATTACCTACTCTCCGACTATTACAATACCTGCTGGTTCATTAAGTTCAGTGTCAGTGGTTTTAACAAATCCTTTAGATTATAATTTGGTTGATAGAGGTAACGTTACATTTAGTGGTTTTACCTTTAATGGTTCTCCTAGTGTTGATGGTGATTTCATATCTATAAATTCGGATACTTTTATAGGTACCGCATCTCCAACACCAACCCCTACTTTAACACCTACAATATCGGTAACCCCTACAAATACGCCATTTACAGGTGTGACATCGACTCCGACATCTACACCTACTAACACGGTAACTCCAACGGTTTCTGTTTCTAATACACCAGGTGTGAGTCAAACAGCGACACCGACACCTACTTTAACATCTACGCCACAAGTTACGACAACAGTAACTCCAACGGTTTCTGTTTCTAATACTCCAGGGGTTAGTCAAACACCTACACCTACTAATACTGTAACTGCTACGGTTACTCCAAGTATTACTCCGTCATTAACACCTCAAGTAACATTAACATCTACTCCGACATCAACACCAACAGGTACTCCACAATCAACAGTAACACCTACTGCGTCAAATACTCCAGGGGTTAGTCAAACACCTACACCTACTAATACGACTACGGCTACGGTTACTCCGACTATTAGTTTAACGCCAGATGTGACTTCAACAGTGACTCCAACAGTTACTGCCTCAAATACTCAAACACCAACACAAACACCACAAGTAACCTCAACATCTACACCTACACCAACTTCAACTGTAACTTCAACACCAACAGGAACTCCTGTTTCAACGGTTACTCCTACCCCTTCTAATACTCCAGGTGTTAGTCAAACACCTACACCAACTAACACTGTTACGGCTACGGTTACCCCAACTATTAGTTTAACGCCTTCGATTACTGCTAGTGTAACTCCGACGGTAACGTCTACGGCTACCCCAACATCAACTCCGCAATCAACAGTTACTGTAACCCCATCTAATACACCGACAGGAACTCCGGCAGTTACTTCAACAAGTACACCAACACCGAGTGTAACATCTTCAGCTACTCCGGCAGTTACTTCAACAAGTACGCCAACACCAAGTATAACGTCATCAGTTACACCAACACAAACACCACAAGTAACCTCAACATCTACCCCAACTAGTACTCCGGCAGTCACTTCAACATCTACGCCAACTAGTACTCCGGCAGTCACTTCAACAAGTACACCAACACCAAGTATAACATCTTCAGTTACACCAACTAGTACTCCGGCAGTCACTTCAACATCTACACCAACATCTACGCCAACAGGTACTCCATCGGTTACTTCAACAAGTACACCAACAGGAACACCTCAAGTAACATCAACATCTACTCCGACACCAAGTATAACGTCTTCAGTTACACCAACTAGTACTCCGGCAGTCACTTCAACATCTACGCCAACAGGTACTCCATCGGTTACTTCAACAAGTACTCCAACTAATACTGTTACTCCTTCTGTGACAAACACACTTACACCATCAGTAACGGCTAATGAGACTCCGACAATGACACCTACTAATACTGTTACTCCGTCAATTACGCCAACATTAACACCGACATCTACAGTTACTCCATCGGTAACACCGTCAATCACTCCTTCTGTGACTTCAACACAAACGGTTACTCCGACGGCTTCAATTACGCCAACCGCATCTATCACACCAACAGTTTCGATAACTCCATCAATAACGCCAACGTCAACCACTACACCAACACCTACCGCGTCAATTACTCCTTCAGTAACAGTGTCGGTAACACCAACATTAACACCAACACCAAGTATTACTCCTAGTGTCGCCGCTGTGGCACCAGCATTACTATTTATTGAACCTGACAGTTTAAAAAATAATATTGCGGGATATATGAATGGAGAAAGTTCGACTTGGTTAGGGTTTGGATATAACGCCCCTACAACCTCTGCACAAATAGAAACATGGATGGAAATGTTCGCAACTTCTGGAGTTACGGGATTACCTGATGTTTACACTTCAACGATTCCTCAGGATGGTGATTATTTATTTAATGAAATTACAGTACCATCAGGTACTATTTCAGGAAATGCTTGGTACACATTCTTAATTCCACAGGATTCTATTGGGGGTGTTAATGAGAGAGTTAAACAGATTTTGAAAGGAACGACTTCACCTCCTGGTGATACTGTAAACACAACCGATACTTATTATGATATCGAGGTTAATTATACAGGTCCTGTATTTGCAAACACAACTTACAGATTATACACAAGTTACAGTTCACAAGATTTAAGATTGGATAACACATCAAGTAATTATTATTTCGCAGGTGGTGATGTGTCTACAGAAGATTAACATATTTATAGTAAAAGATAAAAGCTAATGGCATTCATTTATAAAAACCCTTTAAGTTCCTCACAATTATCAGGTGTAGAATCAGTTTCAAGAGATAAAACTTACGGTACTAATTTTAGTGTTCTACAGACTGGTGGGTACATGGAGGTTTACCAACTTAGTGACTTAGTGTTTACTATACCTTCTTCCTATTTTACTGATGGTGGTGATGTTGAGTTTACAGGTAATAGTATACCTATACAATTTAATGTTGGTCCTTCGGCATTGCCTTTTATTCCTGATACTTTAACTCTTAATTCTGATGGTATTTCTTCAGGTAGAAGAAGATTGGGTATGTTGGTTTATGTACACGAAACTGAACAAACATATCAATATACTATCAGTAATTTTGAAACTTTATTCAATAACGCAGAAAATGCGGGTGCAATTTCTAGTAATACGTATGGATATCAGGTAACTGATAGTACATCTGAAGGTCAGGCACTTATTGATGCATGGACAGGTTCAACGATTGAAGGTGTTAGTGGTGTTACAAGAGAAAATGCAAAATGGAGAATATTCTGGGGAACTGACTGGCAAATCACAGGAGGGACGTACAACTCAGGAACAGGTACACTTAATTTAGATAATAATACAGGTGGTACTATTAACGTAACAGGGTTCACCTCTGGTGGTTCAGATATATTTGTAACAGGTGGAACATATAGTAGTGGTACTACGACACTTACTTTAACGAGAAATGATGGTAATGATGTCGTTATCTCAGGATTCACGTCAGGTGGTGGTGGTTCACTAACACTTCAAGATGTAACAGATAACGGTTCAACGACAACAAGAGCGATATCTGTTCGTTCAGTAACAAGTGAATTTGATTTAACTATTAATGAAGGTATCACTGCAGGTAACGGTGGTGGTGATATTTCAAGTAATACCGTGTTCGGTGCCAATGCACTTGATAGTAATTCTACGGGTAATGGTAACAGTGCATTTGGTACTTGGACGTTAAGTGCGACTACAGGTAGTGGTAACTCTGCCTTTGGTGCGTTAGCTCTTTACAAAAACACTACAGGTAATAATAATACCGCAATCGGTGGGAATGCGATGTTTAATGGTACCAATTCAATTGGGAGTGTTGCAATAGGTAGTGAAGCGTTTTATAGTGGTGGTGGAAACAGTGGTGTTGCGATTGGTCAACAGGCCGGTTATGAGTCAACAACTGCCACGGGTAGCATTCTTATAGGTTATAGAGCTGGTTATGATATTACTGATAATAGTGGTAATATTGCAATTGGTTATGAATCGTTGAGATTTAATGATGTGGGTACTTACAACGTAGCCATCGGTGATACTGCATTAAATGGTAACCGTAGTGGTAATTTTAACGTTGGTATTGGTAACGATGCACTTGTTAGTAATACTACAGGTTTAAGAAACGTTGGTGTTGGTGCAGATTCTCTTTCGACTAATCAAACAGGTAGTGATAACATTGCAATAGGTTTCGAGGCGGGACTAAATGTTGAGAGTGGTAATGGTGGTCTTAATGGTACTGCAAACGATTCTATTTTTATAGGTAAAGGAACTAAGGCCTCAGTTACTAATGGTACTAATGAGGTTGTTATTGGTACTGATGCAATTGGTAATGGTAGTAATACAATTACCTTAGGTAATACGGGACATACGGATACGTATTTATTTGGTACGGTTCATGGGGTCCCATTTATTAGTGGAGGTACTTACTCCTCAGGTACACTTACACTTAGTGACGCTGACGGTGGTTCATTTAATGTTACAGGTTTAGATTCCGATGATACGTACTTAACAGGTGCAACATATACACCGACAACGTTAACGTTAGGTATGAATGATGGTACTGAGTTTAATGTAGGTGGTTTTGCTTCTGAAATAACAGGTGGTACATATTCATCAGGTACACTTAGTTTAGATAATAACACAGGTGGTTCTGTGGAGATTACAGGGATTACATTCACATCAACGAACATCTATAATGAAGACGGTACATTAGAAGATAACCGTATAATAAACCAAGATACCAATTCACTAACCTTTAGTGGTGGTAACGTCTCTATGGGTACTGAAACACAGTCACCAGTATGTGCGTTATTAGAATTGGCGAGTACTAATCAAGGTCTTTTAATACCACGAATGACCCAAGTACAGAGAATAGCAGTAACTACACCACTTCCAGGGTTGTTATTATACTGTACAGACTCAGACTCAAACGGAGCTGAAGGTTTGTATATGTATAAATCACAGGGATGGGTAAACGTACTCTAAGCCTTTTATAAGGATTAATTAATAAAACAAAAACAAAAAAGAAAAATGGCTACAAATGGTTTAAATTCTTCTTCTACGGGATTGAAATTCACAACTAACGCAATTACTCGCGAAATCATTGACAACAGTGGTAGACACGGGTTTGGTACACTATCGCCAGCAACGTTAGTTCACATCTCTGGAAGTACAACACCAGTTAGGATTGAAGGTCTTGCATCGGGAACCGATGTAAGGGTTTTAGCTTCTGACGTAAACGGTGTAATGTCTTACCGTGATGACGTATTAGTATCGGGTGCAATTGCAAACAATACGATAACGTTATCTGATATTGACGGTACAAACACATCTTTAACTGTACAAGCAGTGACGGGTGTAACTTATGGTGGTTCTTGGGACGTTGCTTTGGCAGGTTCAGGAACAATTGGTGCAAGTCCTGTTGAATTACCCTTCATTACGTCGGGTTCTTACAACGCAGGGACAATCACATTAACGGTAAATGGTTCAGACGAATCAGATATCACAATAACAGGAATCGATGGTACGGATACTTTCGTAACAAGCGGTTCTTATACTCAAGCAACAGGTATTATTGAGGTAACTAGAAATGACGGACAATCTGTTCAGTTAACTGGTTCAATCGACCTAATCGAGAGTGGTACAATAGCTGACAACGTAATAACGTTGACAGATAATAAATCTAATGTTAATACTTTAACGGTTAACGCTATTGATGATTTATCTTACGATGGAACATATGGTTTAACAGTTGGGGGAACAGGTACGATTTCAAGTTCATTTGAATTACCATTTATTACTGCAGGTTCATTAGATATCCCAACGGGAGATTTAACACTTTCTATTAATGGTGGTCTTGAATCCGACATAGTAATTAGCGGATTTGCTACTTCAGCATCTGATACTTTTGTAACAGGAGCTACGTTCACAACTGGTACTGCAACTCTAACGAGAAATGACGGTAACACTGTTGACATTGCGGGTATATGGACAAATATTCCAAATAGTGCACTTGTTAATCAAGGATTTACTCTTGGTTCAACAGTTATTGAATTGGGTGATGTTGTTGGTACAGTAGCGGGTCTTACGTCTGTTACATCAACAACCTTTGTTGGTGGTTTAACAGGTAACGCTGATACCGCTACTGCTTTAGCTTCAGGACAAAACTTCTCTATCTCAGGTGATATCACTGCTTCAGCAGTTTCGTTTGATGGTACAGGTGCAGTTGCGTTATCTGCAACAATTGATAATGGTGCAGTAACTAACGCTAAATTAGCGAACGACAGTGTAACTGTTGGTACGACTGAAATTGACTTAGGTACTTCATCAACTACATTGGCTGGATTAACATCTGTAACTTCTACTGCTTTTAGTGGTAACTTAACAGGTAATGTTACGGGTAATGCTAGTGGTACGGCTGGTTCATTGGCATCAGCACAAAACTTCTCTATCTCAGGTGATATCACTGCTTCAGCAGTTTCGTTTGATGGTACAGGAGCGGTAGCTTTAAGTGCTTCAATTGACAATGATGCAGTAACTACGGATAAGATTCTTAATGCTAATGTAACAAACGCTAAATTAGCTAACTCATCATTCACGGCTAGTGGTGATGGTGCTGGTTCAACTAATAATACGGTTTCTCTTGGTAATACATTATCATTTACTTCTACTGACAATTCAGCAACTATAGTTTCGAATGGTTCAGGAGCAATTGATTTTGCTGTTAGTACTGGTAACATCTCATTCTTCGAGGTTTCAGGTGATACGGGTTCAGTTACTCCAAACGGTAACTCAACAATTACATGGGTTGGTGGAACAGGTATTGGAACTTCAGTTTCAGGTAACGATTTAACAATCGCTATTGACTCTACAGTTGCAACATTAACAGGTTCTCAAACTTTAACAAACAAAACAATAAATGCAAGTCAATTAGTTGATGCTTCTGTAACTAACGCTAAATTAGCTAACTCATCTTTCACACTTGACGGTGACACAGGAACACAACAAACAGTTTCTTTAGGTGATGCGGTTTCAATATTAGGTAGTGCAAGTATCGATACAGTAGTTTCGGCTTCTGACACGATAACTGTATCGGTTGATGAAACGTATGTTGAAGTTGTTTCGAGAAAAGGAGCAAGTAACGGTTATGCGTCACTTGATTCTAACGGTAGAGTACCTTCTTCACAATTACCTTCTTCAGCTTTTGAATACAAAGGTAACTGGGATGCGGCGACTAACACTCCAAACTTAGCTGCGGGTGTAGGTGATGCTGGTGATATGTATCGTGTTGACATTCAAGGTGTTCAAGATTTAGGTAACGGTCCAATAACATGGGATGTTGGTGATATGGTTCTTTATAACGGAGCTACTTGGGATAAAATTGATAACACTGAGTCTGTAGTTTCAGTAAACGGTCAAACAGGAGCGGTTTCTTTAGATACTGATAATATTAGTGAAGGTACAACTAATCTTTATGATAAAACAGTTGTATTTACAAACGGAACTGGTATTAGTACTTCAGGTACATATCCTAACTTTACGGTAACTAACACTGATTTAGGTTCGTCTCAGAATATATTCAAGACAATTAACCTTCCTACAGGTGTTGACCCAACGGCTGGTTCAAATACGGATACATTAAACTTCTCGTCTTCAGATTCATCTGTTACCATCAATGGTACAGGAAGTAATACTGTAGACATTACAGTTGGTGCGTCGGTTAATACGAACATCTTTAATAGTAACGGAACATTAACTGCGGCAAGAACACTTACTCAAGGTGGTAACACTTTGGCGTTTACAGGTGGTGATTTCACAGTAGATGGAACTACGTTCGTTGTTGATGATTCTGCAAATGCAGTTTCTATCGGAGCGAGTGGTGCTGACGCAAGTGCGGTACTTGATGTGGTATCAACAACCAAAGGTTTCTTATTTCCAAGAATGTTGGAGTCTGAAAGAAACGCTATTGGAAGTCCAGCAACAGGTTTGATGGTGTACCAAACCGATGGTGACGAAGGGGTTTACATTAATAAATCTTTCGGATGGGTACAAGTAATATAATTTACTCTGTAAAATATACGACAAGTATTTATCTTTAAATTAAATAGGGAGAGATTTAGGTCTCTCCCGAAGCCTAAAAAATAAAAAATAAGAAAGTTAACTGATGGCGACACATAACGGAGTTTATTACAACAATTCAACAGGTTTAAACCTAAGAACAAGCACAACCACGCGTATTAATATTGCGACTAATGGGGTTGTACAATTTAACGAATCATACTCTTTCCCAACATCCGATGGGTCAAGTAATGAAGTACTATTAACCAATGGTTCAGGAGTTTTATCTTTCTCAACTATACCAAACGCATCGTTGGATAACTCAAGTATTACCGTTAATGGTAATACGGTGTCATTAGGTGGGTCAATTACTGTTGGAGATATAACCGCAGTTACTGCCGGAGATGGTTTAACGGGTGGAGGAACAACAGGTTCGGTTACAATTAATGTCGGTGGAGGTACAGGTATTTTAGTAGCTGCGGATACGGTAAGTATTGATTATGCGGGAACGAATAACTTCATTGACTCGGCAACTAATTTAGAAGGAACAGGTATTGCGACTTCTGATACAATTGTTTACCACGACGCTACAGATAATAACGTTAAGAAAGGGTTAGTTTCAGATTTACCATTTTCTAATAGCTCAGGTACTGTTACTTCGGTTGCGATTTCAGGAACTGACGGTATTGACGTTGATTCAGGTTCTCCAATAACGACAAGTGGGACAATTACTTTAGGTTTATCTAATGTTCCAAATAGTTCGTTAGCTAATTCATCGATTGATATAGCCGGTAGTGATATATCATTAGGTGGTCAAATAACGGGTGATAGTATCATCTCAGATGTGAGTGCTGGACAGATTACAAATTTACAATTAGCCAATTCAAGTATAACTATTAATGGTAGTGCAACTTCATTAGGTGGTTCAATTACTGTTGGAGATATAACTACTGTTACGGCTGGAGATGGTTTAACGGGTGGCGGAACCACAGGTGCGGTCACACTTAATGTTGGTGCGGGAACACTTATTGATGTTGCTGCCGATACAATATCAGTTGATTTATCCGAGCTAAGTACATCAACATTAGACGCTGATGGTGATTTCTTCGCGGTCATTGATAGTGCAAATGTACAGAAAAAGTTAACTAAAGCAAATATTAATATTAGTGGTTTTAATAACGACGCAGGTTTTACGACAAACACGGGTACAGTTACATCTGTAGCGGTTTCAGGTTCAGATGGTATCGATATAGATTCAGGTTCACCAATTACAGGTTCAGGTACAATTGCCTTAGGATTATCTAATGTACCGAATAGTTCATTATCTAATTCAAGTATAACTATTAATGGTAATGCTATATCACTAGGAGGGTCTGTAACAGTTGGAGATATTACTAATGTGATTGCTGGTACAGGTTTATCAGGTGGTGGTTCATCTGGTTCAGTGACGGTCTCTTTAGATTATATAGGGACCGATAATTTTATTGATTCTGCCACTAATTTAGAAGGTACAGGTATTGGATTAAGTGACACTATAGTTTACCATGATGCTGGTGATAATAATGTTAAGAAAGGTTTAGTTTCCGATTTACCTTTTACTAGTTCTGCGGGTTCGGTTACATCTGTAGCGGTTTCAGGTTCAGACGGTATAGATGTGGATTCAGGTTCACCAATCACAGGCTCAGGAACAATAGCCTTAGGATTATCAAACGTACCTAACAGTTCATTAGCCAATTCATCGGTTACCATAACCGCAGGAACTGGATTATCCGATGGAGGTTCAGTCTCTTTAGGTGGTTCAACCACACTTAATGTAGGTTCAGGTGATGGTATTACGGTTAACGCTAATGATGTTGCGATTGACTATTTAGGTGCTGATAACGTAATATTAGCAGCGGGAGCATATCCTGGAGATGTACAGACAAGTGACTTTATACTTGTTAGTGATTCTGACAGTAACGCTAAGAAAGCTTCAGTACTTGCGTTACCATTCTCAAACAATTCAGGAACTGTTACTTCGGTTGGTATTACTGCCGGAACATTAATTGATGTTACAGGTGGTCCAATCACTTCTTCAGGTAATATTACTGTTAATGTCGACCTTTCCGAATTAACAACATCCACATCAAACGGTGATGGAGATTACTTTGTCGTTGTTGACTCCGCAAATGCACAGAAAAAGTTAACTAAAACAAATATTAATAATAGTGGTTTCAATAACGATGCTGGGTATATTACATCTGCAGGAAACACAAACTTATATACGTCTGATGGTACATTATCTGCTACCCGTATGTTAACCCAAAATAATAATACTCTTAGTTTTGCAGCTAATGGTACTGAGACCTTTAGTGTGTATAAAGGGGTTAGTACCACGGTAGGTACCCCGAGAGTTTTCATTGAAGCTGACGACTTATACACTGACGTGTTAGAATTATTATCTACAGGACCAACGACTAATTTAGTAACAGGTTATGACCCAGGTCAAGCACCTGTATTTACTGTCGATGCTCTTGGTAACTTAAGTGCAACATCTAAAGCCTTCGATATACCACATCCAAACCCAGAGAAAAAGGCTCAGGGAATGAGATTGAAGCATGGTAACTTAGAGGGACCTGAACATGGTATATATGTAAGAGGTACACAATTGAATGATAAAGAAATTGAACTTCCACTTTATTGGTTAGATTTAGTTGACCCTGACAGTATTACTGTTCAATTAACACCTATCGGGTCACACCAAAGTCTTTATGTAAAAGAAATTAAAGACAATGTTGTATATATTGGAAATGGTAATTTATTCAGTAATAAGATTAACTGTTACTACTTTATCCAAGCGGAAAGAAAAGATATCAATAAAATTGATGTTGAATACCAAAAATAATAAAAAATAAAAGACATAAAAAAAGAGGACAATTAGTCCTCTTTTTCTTTTTCTACTGATTCGTATAATAATAGTAGTTTAAGGCTATCCTCTAATTTTTCTTCCAGTGCAAGTATTTCTTTTGAGTTAATAGATTTACTAACTGCAGTTTCATAATTTTCCTCAGCTTCATTTACTAAGTTTTTTATTGTGTTTAGAAGTTTCATATCTATAAGTATCACTTTATATTGAATAATCTTTTATTATCCTTTAAACAAAGTATAAAATTATGGCAAGGAAAGCACAAAAAATCTTCGTACAGATTGCATCTTATCGTGACCCTGAGTTGGTCAACACTATTGAAGATATGATTAAGAATGCGAAAAGACCACAAAATTTAGTATTAGGTATTTGTAGACAATATCATTCTGAAGATGGATTTGACAATTTAGATAAATATAGAGATGACGAACGTTTTCGTATTTTAGACATCCCTTACGAGGACTCTAAAGGTGCGTGTTGGGCAAGACACTCAATTCAACAATTATATGAGGGGGAGATGTATACTTTACAGATTGACTCACATATGAGATTTGCAAAAGATTGGGATGTTGAGATGATTAAAATGGTAAAACAACTCCAAGGTATGGGTATCCCCAAACCACTATTAACTGGATATGTGTCATCATTTGACCCTGAAAATGACCCAAGTGCTAGAGTTCAGGAACCGTGGAGAATGGCGTTTGACCGTTTTATCCCTGAAGGTGCAGTATTTTTCTTACCTGAGACCATACCAGGGTGGAGAGAACTTGAAACGCCCGTACCTGCAAGATTCTACTCAGCACACTTCTGCTTCACGTTAGGTGAATTCGCTGAGGAGGTTCAACATAACCCTGAGTACTATTTCCATGGAGAAGAAATTTCAATAGCCGCAAGGGCATTTACGTGGGGTTATGATTTATACCACCCACATAAAGTATTGATTTGGCACGAATACACACGTAAAGGACGTACTAAACAATGGGATGACGATAAAGAGTGGGGTAATAAGAATAGTCACTCACACTTAACAAATAGAAAGTTATTTGGTATGGATGGTGAGACTCAAGAAGGGCATGAAGACAAATATGGATTCGGTCCAAATAGACCTTTAGAACAATATGAGGAATACTCAGGTTTAAAGTTCAGTAGTAGAGGAGTTCAACAGTATACATTAGATAAACATTACCCACCTAACCCAGGAATCGAAACATTTAATACTAAAGAAGAATGGTTAGAGAGTTTTGCAACAATTTATAAACATTGTGTTGATGTTGGTTATGAAAGTGTACCTGAAAAAGATTATGAATACTGGGTAGTTGCATTTCACGATAAAGATGATAACACTATTTATAGAAAAGATGCTGATAGGGCAGAGATTGACCGAATGATGAATGACCCTGATGGGTATTGTAAAGTTTGGAGAGAATTTAACATAACTGAAAAACCAGCATATTGGGTCGTTTGGCCTTTTTCAACATCTAAAGGTTGGTGTGACAGATTAACAGGGACATTATAATATGGCAAATATATCATTTTATGGTTCTCACAATGCTGCAGTTGCGGTCGAAGAGAACGGAAAACTAATAACTGTAATTGAAGTTGAAAGATTTTTAAGTGAGAAGAATGCGGGGTATGCTCAGTACCTTGTTTCATACACTCGACCTTTCCTTCTAAAAGAGATTTTAAAATATATCGAAGATGAGTTTGGTATTAGTGAGTTTGATACTTGTTACTATTTAAACTCAGATACTATAGAAGGTGGTACAAAAGTTCATTATGAAAAACTTATACCTGCTAAACAACACGTAAATCAACTACATCACCTTAGTCATGCTGCTTGTGGTCTGTATCAAACAGATTATGACGAGGCATTGATAGTATCTTTCGATGGTGGAGGTAATGACGGTTTTTATAACGTATATTTAGCGTCAGGTAGAACAGATATAACATTATTAGATAAATATAATTTGGACTTAGGGTTCCCTTATATGTCATTTGGTGACTACATGGGTGATATCCGTAAAGAACCGGCTTTAAACATAGGAAACTTAGTTTATTCGGGTAAGATTATGGGTCTATGTTCATATGGTAATGTTAATGACGAATGGTTACCTCATTTTGAAGAATATTATCGTAGAAAACCTGACGGTTTAAATTACATTGAATTTTTAGGTGAATTAGGTGAACAAACAGGTTTAGTTTTTGATATTAGTAATCGACTAACAGGTCAAACGGCGTGGGATGTTGCTAAAACATCACAAACTGCGTTTGAAAATGTTTTTATGGAAATGGCTCAACCATTTTTAGATGAGTATCCTGATATTCCGTTGATAACTGTTGGTGGATGTGCTCTTAACATCTTACTAAATACTAAGTTACAACAGATATTAGATAGGCCCGTGTTTGTACCTCCCAATCCTAATGATTGTGGTATTGCTGTAGGCATGATTTTGAATCATATAAAACCTGAAAAGGCGATTGATGTGACATATGCTGGTATCCCTATTTTAGATAAGCACACATTGATGTCTCACGTTGAGGAGCGTCGAGGTACTGAGTTAGACATTGAGAGGTTAACAGATGACCTCAACGACGGTAAAATTGTTGGAGTTGTTAGAGGTAATTCAGAACATGGACCAAGAGCGTTGGGTAATCGTAGTATTATTTGTAATCCTGCGTATCCAGATATGAAAGACATATTGAACTCTAAGGTTAAGAATAGAGAGTGGTATCGTCCTTTTGCGCCTGTGTGTAAATTAGAAGACGTGTCTAAATACTTTGACTTTGAGGGTGAAAGTAGATGGATGGGATTCTGTCCGACGGTTAAAGAAGAGTGGAGAGAGAGACTGGTGTCTATAACTCACGTTGATGGAACTGCAAGAGTTCAAACGGTAACTGAAGAGCAAAATCCTTGGTTATATAACTTATTAACTGAGTTTGAAAAGAAATCAGGTATCGGAGTATTATTAAATACTTCATTCAACGTTAACGGTAAACCAATTTTATCTCGTTATACAGAGGCACTAAACGTATATGACAAAACAAAAATGGATTGCCTATTACTTCAAGATTATTACTTTAGAAAATGAAAACAAAGATAGTTACATTCCTATATTTTGGTATTGATAATTTTCCATTCTATGGCCACAAAGTGGTTGCTAGGTGGGATAGATATATAAACTCTTTGGTACAGATATCAAAAATGGGGTTACCTATTGTTTGTTATTGTGGTGAAAACATCAGTAAAGATTTACAAAGTTTTTTAGATGGTGAGGGTGTTACTAATGTAGAAATTAAAGTAAAAGAGTTAGAACAGATTCGTCATAGTAAAAAGATGATTAACATAAAGGAGAAAAATCCTGAGTTATTTAAATTTTATTTAGAAGTTGGTTGGGCGAAAATTGCATTAATGGAGGATGAAATGGAAGAGAGTCTTGATTATTTATATTGGTTTGATTGTGGTCTATCACATATTGGATTATATCCACGAAGATATAATAGTGAATCT
>Ga0206131_10004312_pt1 | contig 15664 bp, 35 predicted proteins | sample Helgoland_Spring_FD_148636 | JGI IMG/M metagenome (GOLD analysis project Ga0206131, IMG submission 148636) | Pelagic subsurface seawater microbial communities from Kabeltonne, Helgoland, North Sea - Helgoland_Spring_Bloom_20160517_1 | ecosystem: Environmental > Aquatic > Marine > Epipelagic ...
TGCCAACCTTGAATACCTTGGACGCCTTGCTCTCCTTGAATACCTTGTTCGCCAGTAATACCTTGTAAACCTTGGAAACCAGTTTCGCCTCGCCCATCCTGGCCCTGAATGCCAAAACTACCTTGTATTCCTTGTTCGCCTTGAAGACCAGCTCCAATCGCGCCTTGCGTTCCTTGTTCGCCAGTAGTACCTTGAGTACCTTGTTCGCCAGTAGTACCTTGCGTTCCTTGTATTGCAACAGAACCGCCTCCTGATCTAACCCAAACGTTGGTTGCCGCGTTATAAGTAAACGTAACAGACCCAACAACATATGTGTCGCCATCTGATGGTGATGTTGGAAAAGCCATTAGAAATTTTCTCCTGGTTTAGTTGGCCAAACAATTGTTTCGGGGAAACCTGATTGCGCAGGAACATCCCTGAGTGCTTGGCGATAATCAGCCCATGCTTGGCAGTGTGTATTGCTTTTCCACGCTGCATAGCTTTCGCCGTCCCAAAGCATTGAAGTGCATTTTGCCCAATTTGCATCAGATGCTAATAGAAGTTCATCACGTTTTTTTCTTGCTTCAATAGCAAGACTATCCGAATCTGGGCTTTCTTCAGTATATCCTGGCCAATCCGTCAGTTTTGCATCATCTGCTACTACAATACGGTTACCGTCTTTTACATAAATCTTTGTCATTTCTTTTCCTTACACTGCATCATAAACTATTCTAACACCAGCGGAACCACCCGCAACGTCAAAATAAAAGACAAGATCCGACTGACTGTCTGGAGCGGAGTAACTCGCATAGGACCCACCGTTCGACCCGTCACCACCAGCGGTAATGTAATCTGCTACACCGGTTTTGATAAAATTATTCACATCCTCATACAACACAGGAATACCGGTATACGAAGTATCATTTACAAATCCAGAAGTGTTGGTGGTTATTGCTCCATCAGTACCGTCTGCACCAGCTACGGGCGTACCGGAACTTACTGCCCCGCGCCCGCCGCCAGTCCCACCAGTTGCTGTAATAATGCCAGCACCAACGGTCCAAGTGCTATTACCTGCACTATTACCTGTTGATGTAGCTGTACTGCTATTAGTAATCGCCACGACGTTCTGTGCCCCCGGAGCACCAAGTGTTAGAGTTGTACCATTCAATACGGATACATCTGGCACGTAGAATGAGATTTCACCACCATCACCACCCTTACTGGTATCAACAGACCACCCGTCCCCGGCCCGGTTCGCCCTGAAGTAAAATCCAGCTCCGCCACCAGAACCCCCAGCTCCAAAGAAGCGCACCCAAGCACCACCAGTTGTTTTATCAAGTGCTACAGTACCAGATGTTGTGATCTCTTGAAGTGTGCCGTATGCTGCACCACTATTACCACCAGTTCCAATTACTTCAACCCAAGAGGTGCCATTCCATAATACTAAAGAACCTACACCACCAGCTGACGTATCAAACCAACCGTCTCCAATATTTTTTACGAGAGGTTCAGTCTCTGATATTGTTGTTTTATTACTAGGAGAAATGTCAAGCCATACACCGCCAGCTTCAACCGACCATGCAAAGGTTCTTTGAGTGATACCTGTATCCAACCACATTTGGCCATCGCTTGGCTCTAAAGGAGCGGTATTAGCGATAATTAAACCAGATCCACCAGAAAGTTCAGCGAAGTTATCGTCTAACTCATCAAAAGTAAGTGCAAAACCTTTATCGCGGCGTAATATTATAGCCATTATGTGGTTTCTCCTTCGTCACTATAATACAGCCCGACGTATGCAGCAAAGAGACCCATTGTTTCAGGACCGTAAGGTTGGTAACCTGGGTTTGGTACTACGTAATCGTCGTTAACATACGAAAAGGCTATTTTATCTTCTTCATTAATATCGTCAAACACAAATTGATACGTAAGTTCAATCAAACGCTGTTTTTCAATAGGGTCTGTTTCTGCCGCGATTTGAGCAAGAAAACTTCTATAATTTGGTTTCGTACTCATAATTTATCCACCCGCAAATACCTTACCAGAACCACCTTTCGCGGCATTTGCAGGCCAAGATCCATGACCGCCCGTAGTGTCCAGCTTTCTATGCACACCAATTCCTTGCGCAAAAACCTTTGTAGATGCGCCTACGGCAGGATCTCCGCAGGCGGTTTTATCACCCTTGACAATAGCCCTACGTGTCTCAACGAAAACCTTTTCTTGTTTCGTTGAGTTATATGGAGTTTGGTGGAATGGGTTTGGAGTAGGAGACGCGTGACCATAATGACGGTCTATTCTATCTCTTACAATTCCTTTGCTCATAATGTTAGTGCCTCTTTTACTTATATTTATAAAGAGGCACTAATCAGTATTTAAGCAGCTTCTAATATTTTTTCTTTTGCAATTATATATTCTTTTACAAGCCCAGAGCGAACAATATCGTCTACTCCAAAATTTATAACGTTAAAGGATGTAATTTGTTTAAGAACTTTTAAAAAGTCGTATAGTCCTGAATTATCAGCTTTATTTTTAGAAGTAGCTAAGTCGTCTTGCGCCGTATCTCCGCAAAAAATAATTTTTGACGATTCGCCAACTCGCGTAATAATAGTATCAAGCTCGTGGTAATTCATAGATTGGCATTCATCTACAATTATAACCGAGTTATCAAACGTAAGACCCCTGATATTCGAAGAAGTTGTAAATTTAATCATCCCTTTCATTTTAAGTATTTGATAAGCGTCCTTTCTTCCAAACAAATCGTTGACTATGTCAACATAAGGAGCTTCAAATATTGCTTCCTTTTGTTCTAATGTACCTGGGACAAATCCCTGTTCGCGCGTTTGAACTGCAGATCTAACTATGACGATTTTTTCATACTCTCCTTTCTCTAGTACATCTTTGAGTGCCAAGTATGTAGCACACATTGTTTTTCCTGTACCTGCTGTTCCGATGGCTGCGAGATTATATCCTTGTTTATAAGATCTAAATAAATCGTTTTGTTTTGGAGTTAATGGGCTGATCTTTCGCATTGAAAACTTTTGATTTAAAATACCGACCATATGATCCATTTCTCTTTCTTGTCTACGCTTTTCTCTCTTAGATAATCTACGCTGCTGTGTTGCCATGAAACCTCCTTACGAATGAGGAAAATTTTTCGTTTCCTATCGTATGTTTATTGTGTTATCTTTATGAACTTTTGCTTTTTGTAATACATCACGAAAATTATCATCGGGTCTACGGACACCAATGCGTACCGAGTCAACGATTCCCGGAAATCTCTTAAATATTTGTTTTATGGTGGGGTTTTCTATTAAATATGTCTCGCGTTCGGACATACTCATAATCTTATCAAATTGTTCATTCGTTTCTTTGTCTTCAAAACTATAATGAGGCATTAAGTCTCCTTTAAAAAAATAAAAAGGCGATCCATACAGAATCGCCTTAGCATAATATAACTAATCTGTATTATCTTTATTTATACAATCATTTCGTAAATTTCCTTCCAATTTGCAACTTTTTGTGCTGAACCAACATAATCTTTATTATGTCCATGTTTAATAAGCATTGAGTTTAAACCAAGTTTAATTCCTAGGTCAGCATTTTCTATTTTATCTTCTACCCAGACACAGCCAGTATCACGATAAGGTTCAAGGGCTTCATCCTTGTCTCCACCACATTCAAGGCAAATGACTTCTTCAAAAACCTTTTTACCAAAGATAGCTTCAAGGTTTTTCTTGCGTAGCTTACCTGCATACTTATCAGTAGACAGAGATGTAATGCAATGGAATACATAGCCGTGATCTTCGTGAAGTTTGCGTACGTATTTAACAGCATCTCGGAATGGAGTTAGCCATCCAATTGCTGCCGATGTATTAAAGTATTCGCACATTTGCTTTGCTTCTGAATAAGGCATATTAAATACTTTACCCATATCATATTCTTCATATGAAAGCGGAGTATGACCTCGTGCTTCCATCCATTTATAAAAGGAATATTGCCAATCGAGCAATACACCATCACAATCTACGAGGATTAGTTTTTCATTTAGTTTCATATTATAGTCTTTCTTAACTTATGCCGCGAAACGTGCTACGATACCACGTTCGTCGGTCTTATACATTTTTCCACGAGACTCATATACGAATGAATATTTTTGAGCGCGTGTTTTATACGATACAAGTTTTTCGCCTGCTTTATTTTCCATTTTTAAACCAAGACGTTCGGCCTCCATTTGAAGAATTCGATCAGTCATAGTAACCGCACCTTTTACTTTTGCTTGGATTTTAATGTTAACTTCAGCGTCTGAATAACTCATGTTTCCTACTAAGATTTCCAAATTAGTTTCGACGCCATATGCATCAAGCAATGCTTGCATTTCGTTACGAAGATTGCGAAGAGTTGGTTTGTCGAATTTTGTTACTTTAGTCATGATGTAGTCCTTTTCATTTGATATATACAATCTATCTGATTCGCGAGCAAATGTCAATAGTTATTATGCAGTTACCTCATTTAAATTCATTTCAACTTTTTCCCAGCGGCGGTGCCAGTAAGAAGTATGCGTGTCTGTATAAAGCCATGCCTCCCCATCAAAGAAGTAAAGATAATCAGCACCTGCGTGGTTATCGCCACACTGCAAGAATACCTTTGGAGAATCATATTCAACAGCAAGTTCGTTATGCACTGCTTCAACTACACTTTCATATAAGTCAGACTTGAGACTTGAAAGGTAACCTGAGTTGGCGACAGCTTTTGCTTTTTCTGAGGTGTTGTAGCTTTCAACCAAAAGACGGCCGTTATAAGCAAGGTAACCATCGTAATGGCAGTACGTTGCAGTAACTGAGCCGTCTTCGTTGTAATAGCCGATCATTGATGAAGTACCCATAGTATTGATTCCTTTTGTTTTACCTTATAGAATCAATATACGCTATTTGTACTCAAATGTCAATAGTTAATATGAAAAAGAATTATGGTTTTTCGTTTTCGTCGAAAATAGAAGATCTTTCCTTTGCTTTTTTACGGCGCTGGTTTTGGATATTCATTTTTTGCTTTTTACGATCATAATTTTCATCATCATCGTCCCATTCATCATAATCTTCTCTAAATTTTTTGAACGATTTAGCCATTTTCTTTCTCTTTTACTATTGCTGTAATTAGGCCCGGGAATGCTTCTATCACAACTGCCTTTGGCAATCCCTTAATTGGTTTTTGGGCAATCATTTTACATAACAAATCTGCGTCTTTATCGTCAACGTCTTGTAACAAACTGATAAAAAGGTTTTCTCTTTTTACTTGGTTTAGGTTATCATAACCTCCACCCTTTATAAAAATACGCAAACGCCTTGCTTCTTTAAACAACATTCCTTCAACGTCAAAATACCCATTCTTTTTCCAAGGGGGTGGAACACTAGGAATTAAAAATTCAACACTTTTATCGTACGTGTTTTTAAGAATTGTTCGTAGAGGAACGGTGTCATTTTTTTGAAGCCATGCTATTTTTTCCTCTTTTGAGTCAAGTTTGCACGCCTTGTTAATAATTTCAGATAATGATAATAACATTAAAAATCCTGTATGTCAGTAATTAAGTTTTTTAGTTTCTTTTGTACGAAATAGTTAAATAGTTTAGATCTTCCAAATTCTTTTTCAATAGCATATTCAGAAAGAATTATATCTTGATAATTTTGCGGAACTTTAGAAAGATCAATCATAAGAGTATTACGATCAAACCTAGCCTTTGTTTGAGAATCCATTGATTCTGGATTTTCAGTAAAGTTTGCAATTCTTTTTGCTGTCATTGGCTTTTGGCGATCACCAACTACTATACAGTTATCAGCCGATAGAATATTTGGAACTCCGTCGCCAACATCTCCTTTTAATACATGTTCTCGCAAATATTTATCAGGATCGGAATTTTGAATCCATTTCTTACGAACAGGATCGTATTGTTTTACGTTTGCATATTTGTGCAATTGTTTAAAATCATGGTCGCCAGATAAAATAAGAAATTGCTCAGCTCCAATGTTTAGTTCAGTACCATGTTTATGTAGTACTGTTCCAATTACGTCATCTGCTTCGCAATGGTCAATGTGAATTACTTTATAAGGAAAGTACTCTTTTAGTTCAGAGCGAATATTGTTTATGATACCAAACAGGTGGTTCCAATCTAATTCAGACTCATCACGGGTTTTTTTACGCGCTGCCTTGTAATATGGAAAGCTTTCACGCCTCCATGATTTTTGGCCGTCAGCGCAAATTACAATTTCACCAAATTCTTCGTGAAACTTTTTTCGATTTGATCGAATAGAATTAAGGAACATGTGACGTAAAAGGTTTTCATCAACGTCAATGTTGTGGTGGTTTCCAATGCTAGCAAATAAAGATGCTAACATTACTTGATTAAAGTCAATTAAAATAGCCATATTATATTGTTTCTTTCATATCTGTATTGTACAGATTTATATTAATCTAAAAGATCGTTAATGTCAATAGATTCTTCATCCATATCTTCCTCAATAACGAAATCTTTTGCAAAATCTTGAAGTGTATGATGAATTTTATTAGTGTGCAGGTGTAGTGATTTGATTGCTTCTAATAAAAGTATAATCGAAGGAAAATACTCTTCTATATTGTCGTCAAATTTACACCCAGATCTTACCATTTCAAGAAGAACTAAATTCCACAATTGTTCAGCAACGTCGGTTGAAAAGCTAATTCTATAATCAGCCAGTTTTTCAGCCAATTCTTCAGCTGATTGTGGTGGGGTATCCAATTTGATTTTTGGAAAGGAAATGAGCTCGCCCAATTATAAATGCCTCAATAAGTTATTCCAAGAGTTAGTAAAATTATTTATACTATTTTTAGGAAGCACAAATCGCTCGGACGAAGTCATAGTATTAAATAAATTCGGCTCAACTTTTTGAGCTTCTAATAAATTTTTGGTCACGGAAAAAGCCATGTTTGCATTATCATTTGCAATTTCAGTATATTCGTACATCACAGTTGCATCAACAGCAGTTTCTTGAAGAGCACCGTAGCTAGGATGAATTACTAAAACGCCAGAGCGTATAGCTTCAATCATAGCAATGCACGATGTTTCTTGCCAAATAGAAGGGAATAAAAATATATGACTTTTACTCAATGCCTTAAGAATATCGTTGTTATTAACAGAGCCATGATATGTCATATGACTGTGATTTTTAATCTTATCAAAAAGTTCTTTAAACGGTTTATCTCTTTGCTTCCAACCGTATATTGAAAAAGATGAATATACGTCTAAATGAATATTATCGTATTGTTTTGATAATGCATCTACAATTGGATACACGAGTTCAAGACCCCTATGTGGAGTTGTATGATATATTAAACGAATTTGATCTGTTTGTTTTACAACCGGCGAATATTCCAATTCAATAGCATTTTGAATAACTGTGCATTTAGAATAAGGAATTCCGTAAATTAAAATATATTGATCTCTTTGCCAATATGAAACGAATACGAAATGATCGAATTTTTCCCAACCATTGTTTTTAAGAATTTTGTTTTCAGGATCCAAGGCAAGATCGTGGCACCAAAGAATATTCTTTACATCATCATGAAATTCGCGAGGTCTTGATAAATGAATAGCGTATTTTTCAAGTAAAGTTTTATCTATATTTTTTACGAGGCGACTGCGCATCATTTCAGTTCCGCCTTGTGAATTTTTCGACAAATCTGTTTCTATTACTTTTCCTTTATAAACGCAGCTCATTAACTTATCCAAAAATCTACATTAAACTCTTTAATTGAATCCCAGCGAAATGACCGCCAGCCGCCAATATCGCTATCCCAGACCGCAAGCACATCTTGATTTGGTTTTTTCTTTTGAATATGTTCTTCTACGTCAATCTGCTCTGGGAGAAAGTCCTCGTGGAGGGTGCAGTTCATTACACGTTCATCGCCATTTACTTTTGTAAAAACAATTTTACATGAGCCTTTTTTCAAAGACTCGATAATTTCATTTTTATCGTACATAATATAATTTCCTCAAATTTAAATTTTTATAAGATTTAATTCTTGTAATATTTTATAACTTATTTTTGTCGTGTCGACTAACGGGTCTAGTCGCAAATAAGCTATAAATTTATCCATAAAAATAAGCTCTTTATTTCCGTATGCCGCAATTTCTAAAGATTCAAAAAAAGTTTCTAAATCGTATGGATTTTCGCAAAATATTTTAGACTTTGCAGCTTTCTTTTGCTCCTGGTGCGCGCTCATAACATTCCTTTGTGTAAATATCTTTTAATACATTGTGAAAGGCTCCGAGTTCGCCGTTATTATGAATTCTATACGTTTTGACATTAAATTTGTGAGGCAAAACATATTTTTTTTGAATTGGTGTTGCGTATGAATTTACATATTCACGGTAAAGATTTCCGTCGAAATACCTTCTTGAATCTGAGGAATAATCACAGCCATCTCTAGTAAGTTGTACCAAAACAAAATTATCGGAACCAATTCTATTTATAACTGGAATGAGTTCATCAATAAAGCCACCGTCTGAAATACAATAGTTTTTTGATATATCAATTTCATTTGCAACCTGTTTTCCAAAAAAATCTAAACCGAGCTTTGGCTTAATAATTTTTTCTGATACATATATCATAGCCTCACGACAAGACATATGATTAAGAAGAGAAGTAGGAACTTCTTTTTCAGAACGGTTATTATACCTGTCCATGAACCATTCGTAATTACATTTAAAATAGTTGCACGTTTCTTTGTATAATTGGTACTTAAAAGAAAGGTGTTTAAATCCTTTCTGTTTAAAGTAACTGGCGGCTTCATCTTTTCCTGACCTGGGAGGGCCATTAAATAATATAATCAAGCTGAAATCTTTCTATTTACAACCGTGTCAGAAATAATATCCTCAATCGTTTCAGAAAAGGCGCTATCCCATTCGCTAGCAATAATACCAGAAAGAATAAACTCACGATCATCGTCATTAAGATAAGGCATAGCCATTTGAATACTTTCAAGGCCAGATTTCCATATAGCATAATCGTCAGGATTAACAGGAATATCCAATGAACGAATAATTCCGCTAATAACACTTTTTCTTTTAATAATCATTTGCTTTTCTCCGGCATGTTTGATTCTATATTTCTAATATAACACAACTAAATATAAATGTCAACCATTAGTATGACTCATAAGCCATTTTAATCCTTTAACATGGCTTCTGTGGATTTTTGCTTGACAAATACCGTTATAATATGAATCGTCTAATAACGCGTGACGAGTGATTTGTTCATAAAGCTCAAGATATCCCATTTCTCCTTTCTTATCACAAAGATGAATTATTTCTCGGTAAAAGGTATTTGCACCTTTTTCTTCAACCATAAGCTTAACTTCTTCTGATGAGCCATAATATTTCATCCAATCAGATTCAACAATTTTAGTCCGTTTTCGGGTTTTACCCTTAAGCGGTTGAAGTTTTCTTTTGGATTTAAAGATTTTTTTTCCGATATATTTTTTATCGTTTGAAGTGTCAGTAATTATATATACGAAACCAATATAATCCCCAATCATTTCCGAAGTAAATTCTTTACCTTGATAATACCACATGATGTAACTCCTTTTACAGAGTTATTTATTAAGCATGCTTATATTAATTTATCAGTCAATACATATTTCATCTTCTTTAACATAATGAATAAAAGCCTTCAATGTTAGGCCGCCATCTTGTAATTGAAACTTTATTTCTTTTATGTTATTTTTTGTATAAGATCGGCCGTCATCATCAATAACTTCAAAGCGTGTAATCTTATTACCAAACATAATATATTCATCATCTATAATCATATCGGAAGTAAGCTTCATTTAATTTCTCCGCATTTCTGCAATATCTTTTGCATCTTCTTTTTTATCGGCAAAGATAGGTACCATGTTTGACTTATGCATTGTAGCAATACCAAGTAGACGTCGTTCACCACTGTATATACTACGCTCTTTAGCGCGGCCATGCCCAGCAATTTTATCTGAAGTCATTCTTGGTCCTGTACTGTAGTCTGGAATTGTATTTGTATTCCGTGCTTTTGTTTTACCAACTCCAATTGACTTAAGCCATTTTTCATGTTCAACAGCAGCTAACCGGTCTTTAGGTGTCAGTTTCTTTTTAGATTTGCCGTGTACTTGTACACCATGTATCATATGCATACTCATGTTAAGATGCCTCTACTGCGTCGCGCTGAGCTTGGATAATCATTTCCATTTCAATACGATTTGCTTTTTGTTCGTAATCTTCAGCAATTGCAATAATTTCCCAAAGAACGTCTTTACGGGTTTTTCCAAAATTATCAGCACGTCTTGCCAAACCGCGAAGACGTTTTGCAAATTCAATATAATCAATCATAATTTATACCTCTACGATCATAGTTTTAAGTTCTTCTTCATCGAAACCGTGACCTTGGCCAAAGATTTCAACAAGTAATTCTCGAATCTTGTTATAGTTATCAGATGAGAATTCATAAAGAGGGTTACCGCCTGCTGGGCCATTTTCCATTAAAAGTTTAGCTACACAATCCAAATTAGATGCAAATTCTACAACTTCTGAATGGTCAGCTTCGTGAGAAATGTCGAGTTCAACTGTATATGGCATATTTTGATTCCTTTTGTTTATAGAATCAATCTATACTATTATTAAGTAAATGTCAATAGCCAAATGACAATTTAAAAAAGTTCTTGCCCAAAATTGCTACCTAACGTATTTTCGATTTCAGAAGCAAATTCATTATATCCACCTACGTGTTTATTATTCCAAAATATTTGTGGTACAGTTTTAGCATTAGGAACCAATTTAAACATTTCGTTTCTATTTTCTGATGTGCCTATATTTTTATATTCGTACTTAAGAGAATAATTTTCAGCTAAAGATTTTGCTTCTTTGCACCAATGGCAATTATCTTTTCCATATATAGTCACTACTATGTCAGACATCTGTTTCTCTCCAATTTTTTATCCAATCTATTTTTTGGCTGACCGGCCAGTTTTTCAGGTAATCATTTTCACGGTCAAACAATTGTAAAATTTCTTCTTCAGTTTTAATATCAGCATCAATAAAACTGTCTCCTAGCCATTCTTGAGAAAATTCTTTAATTTCATTACACAAAACAGAGTCTTTTGCCCAGTCAAAAGCAAATTCGTCTGTAAGAGTAATATCAGTGTTCATTTTTTGCAATTCATCTTTATGAATAACAAATCGAGATTTGTGAGTTGAAATTGTAGTTATAACAACGTATTCTTTTTTCATCATTCGTGTCCTGTCCAATGTTTACGGTTATGAGCTGCGTTTGTAAGTGTTTCAAATCGATCTGCAATTTTTGCGACGATTTCGCTATCTTCGGCTGCAAGTCGGAGCCAAGCTAACATTTCAGTGTCCTTTTTAATGATTTCTTCTGTGTCATAAATATTATTGCCAGGTATCATCTTTAATAAATCCGCTTGTGTTAGCGGGTTTCTACCTTGGGGTAATGTAGCCATTTTACCTCTCCACCAATGGGACAGCTGTCTGCGAGTCGTGATAATCTCCGCTTTGGTAATAATCACGAACAGCTTCCTCTTTAAATATTCTACCATCATCTCGCATACGATAGGTTATAATTTCCCTACGAATAACGCCAATTGTATCGGCATTAAATGCAAATTTAAACGGTCCGTCTGTCATAATTTCCACTCCATTTCTTCTTTTATAGCTAATTGAACAAATTGATAATAATCTCTGTTTTCATCATCCATATGAGCAAAGTATATTCCTGCATTATACATCAGTTCATGTATTTTAGTATCAGGCTCGAGATGAGCTCTAGGATGTGATTCCATAAGAGCTTGTATTTCGTTCATAATGCCATTTAGTTTTTCTTGTATCTTACTCACATTGTTAATCCCACAAATTTTCAAAATATTTTCCAAACAATCTAAATCCGTTAGTCATACGTTCTTGATGTGCTTTGCAACCTTCACGATCCTCCCATACTAGTTTAAAACCACCAGGAAACCCGTCACCAGCTCCTTCTTCCAACTTATAATAGTCGCTTTCCCAACCATCTTTTACTTTCTGTTCAAACGCCCAAATCATTTCATCTAGGATCCAGTCCCAACGCTTGAAATAGTTATCATCAGTCTCGCCTGTTTTACTGTATGCAGTTAATTGCTTCTTAGTAGCACGTAATTCTTTTGGTATGTCTGTCATATCAACCATTGGAGCACCGTGCTTTGTTGCTTTAAGTTGTACAAGCATAGGCAAGATGATAGAAGCAAGAGTATGATCCATAGACCAAGTGTCCCAGCGATCAATGCGAATATTAGTTTTCTGTTTAGGTGAATACCCAAACCAGTTATAAAACCAGTTATGATAAAACCTATGATTAGGGTAATTTCCAATTTTTACTTTCATTTAACTAGCGTTACCTTTTCAGACGCGCGGGTAATTGCAGTATACAGCCAACGTTGCCAATCGTCACGGAAGCACCAAGACTCATCGTATATTAATACGTTATCCCATTGGGATCCTTGTGATTTATGACACGTAATTGCGTAGCCAAAATCAAATTGTTGACTTCCTTTTAACAACTTCCAGTTTGGAGTTGATACTTCTCCACTAAACTGACTTTTGTGAACTTTTACTAATACCGGCATACCTTCATCATCATCTTCTGGATATAAACTCATATGTAAAAAATTACTTTTTTGTCTTGTATCAATTACTCTATCAACGCTAAACATTCCTCCGTTAAATATTCCTAAGTCTTTGTCATTACTAAGGCATATGAGCTTTTCTTTTTGAATTGGATATTCACCGTTCATTTTTAAAAGCTTACGCATTTTTATATTCATATTATCACGAGTTGCGTTTCGACCGACCAAAATTTGACTAGAATTTAGTGCGTCGGTTGATGCGATCTTAGAAACAATCCTAGACTCACCGTAAGATCCATGATCTGGATACCGCCCTTCTCGAATTTCGGAAGCAAGATATACAATAGGATTATCTTTAGCTTGACGATGTATTTCAGTTAGCATGATGTCTGGCTTTGCGTCAGTAAAGTATCCAGCGCCTGAAACTGGCGGAAGCTGGGCCGGATCTCCGAGAACTAGAATAGGTATCCCAAACGATAAAAGATCTTCTGCTAAATCTTTATCTACCATAGAACATTCGTCGATAATAAGAAGAGACGCGTCTTTAAGAGAACTGTCTTTATTCATTTTCCAAGTAATTTCGCCAGTCTTTTTGTTTTGCTTTGCGATATAAATTAGGCTGTGGATAGTTCTTGCGCCAACACAGCCTCGCTTTTTCATTACGAGTGCAGCCTTACCAGTAAAAGCAGCAAAGAGAACTAACCCATCAATGTTTTGAGCAAAGTGTGTGGCAAGAGTGGTCTTACCGGTACCGGCATATCCAAAGATGCGAAATACCTGTTTCTTTTTTGATTCTGTATAGAACCATTTGTCTACAGCCTTAAGAGCCAGTTTTTGTTGTGATGACCACATATTTACCTCTTGTAATAATCATTATATATTTTTTTTATTTGAGGAATGTCTGGATGTTTTCGGATCCATTGCCCAGTGTCTGGATTAAAATTATTACGAAAGAAACGATCCAATCTCGAGTTTCCAGTTTTTTGTTTTGGATTTACGAGTAAAGACTCTTTATCGTATTCAGCATCTGATAAAATAGATTCATTTTCATACTCATATGCATATGCCGCGACTGCAAGTTTAATTCTCCTGCGGACCTCAACCTCAATTTTTGAGCCCCATTTTACAGAATCGGTGTCGTCTTTTTTTATAAAATTTTCTAACATAAATTTATTATATTATACATTGTGTTGTTTGTAAATAGATAAATAAAAGAATATCATTATATTTTACTACCAGAATTGTTAAACCATTCGTAACATGAAAAATTTTCCAAATTGTAATCATTATACATCACATAAAACATTTCATTATTTAAAAAATCAGCAATAGAATTTACACATTCCACTTCGGTTTTGTATACGTATTGATTAGATAAAACTAAACAATTATTAATGTCTACAATATGATTAGAAAGACATACGAGAATCATTGCAGTATACATAAAAAGGTTTCCTTTTATTATATGAAAATACTATTTCTATTTATTTTAGTTTTTCTAGTCTCTTGTTCTAGCGTAGAAACCATTAAAAAAGAAACTAAAATCAGCAGCCTAATTGCCAACGCAGATAAGTATGTTGGCATGCATGAGAACAATCACCGCAGTTCATTAAAATCACTTCTAGGAATAGATCCAACACACACTGAATGGTGTGCAGCATTCGTCAATGTTATTCTTGATTCCGTTGACATCCCGGGATCTAGCGAATTTCACGATCATCCTTTAATGGCACGAAGCTTTCTTGATTGGGGAAATGAAGTAGAATCTCCGCAACGAGGCGATATAATAATATTTCCTCGAGACGGTTCTGTTTGGCAAGGGCATGTAGGTTTTTATATAAATTCTTTTACAAGTCAAGGAATAGAATATTATACCATTTTAGGAGGCAACCAAAATGATAAGGTAAGTTATTCATATTATAGAGCAAAAACTGCTATTTCTATACGAAGATGGTCAAAATGATTCAAAGATAAAATTTTTCGTAGATTGCCGTAACAATAATTAAGAATACGAAAAAAACTAAACATCCAACAAAAGCTCCCATTATGCTGTTACCTTTGGGTTATGAGAAAAAGCAACGAAACCCATTGGAGCAATAACCGCTACTGTACCATCTTCAGCGACAATAACATCACCAACTGAAAGTGAAGACATACGACCTAAACGCTCAATGTTTTCGTCAGGACCGATGTTACCAACCTCGAAACAATCGTTATAGTCTTCGGCTTCAATGTTAGCAACGTGAGTGTAATAACCAGCATCAAATGCATCAGAAGCTAGACCACCAATTTTGTTACCAGAGAAATCAATGTTCATTTTATTTTTAGCTTCAAAGGATGGTACAATTTCACCAGCATTTACAGCGTCAGAGATTGCTTTAGTCATTTGAATTTGGTATACTGCGAATTTCATAAGATCGATTCCTTTTTATTTACCTTATATAAACAATATAACTGATTCTAAAAGGAATGTCAACTAAAAAATGAAATTAAATTCATTAACAATCATTTTTTTATTTTTAACCAACCAATACGTTCACCGGCCGCAATACGACGTTCTGCTTCTGCTTGAGATCCAGGATAACGCCATGCCCATGCTATAATGATCGCAAACGTAATAAACAAATATAGTGTTGCCATTACGTTACCTGTGCCAAAATACATAAACCCTAATGATGAGGCCATAACGGCTACCATAAGATATTTTGCTTTTTGTGGATATACACGATACTTAGACCAATTTTTAACGAACGGCCCGAAGCGTGGGTGGTTCATAATCCAGTTATGGAGACGGTCGGAGGACTTGGCAAAACAAAATGTCGCTCCAAGGATTGGCGTGCTCCATGGCAATCCTGGAAGAAATATACCAATGTAAGCTACTCCTACTAAAATAACTCCTAACATAAACCAAAAAGCCTTTTTAATTTTCGTCATATTGTTATCCTTTTTGCGATTAAAAAACGCATGTTCTAATTGATTCATTTAATTATTTCTTTACTAAATCATACTTAAAGTTTTG
>Ga0206131_10004315_pt1 | contig 15660 bp, 16 predicted proteins | sample Helgoland_Spring_FD_148636 | JGI IMG/M metagenome (GOLD analysis project Ga0206131, IMG submission 148636) | Pelagic subsurface seawater microbial communities from Kabeltonne, Helgoland, North Sea - Helgoland_Spring_Bloom_20160517_1 | ecosystem: Environmental > Aquatic > Marine > Epipelagic ...
CATTAAATCAAATAACGACCGATAATTTTTATAATCACGATTAGTCATTAAGCCCATTGCGTGGAGGTTGGGTGCAAAAATGAACGCATCTTCATAAATGGTACGATCTTGTATAATGGTTTTTTTATCTCTTCGAATGTCTAGAATTTGACGAAAACGAGAATTTAAAAAATACACTTGAAGATTAAAAGACCATCGTTCCATTTTATTATAAAAGTCATCTAGATAAGGGTTGTCTTCAACATCTTCGTATTGTGCTTTCCATTTATAATGTTTAGCTAATAAACCAGTTAGAGTCGTTTTACCGGATCCTATATTTCCTGCTATGGCAACATGCATAAAGTATTAATTTTTAAAAAGTTAATTTGAATTTACTAACCTTATTTCCGTCATAAATATAAAGGAATTCTTGCTTAAGCTGCAAGTCTTTTATACTTATTTCAGGAGATTTTATTTTTGAAGTTTCTAGTGTCTCCATATTGATATAGTATAGATTGTTATCCTTTTTTACAATTAATTTTTCATTTATCTGTGAGATTTTTTGATAACCTTCATTAGGTATCTCTATAATTAGGCTTCCATAAATATTATAGGCTCTAATATATTTTTCAGTCATTAAAAAACAATAATTTATGTTACTAACTTGTTGTATGACTTCTCCATTTAAAGGCTGTGATACTGTTGTTTTATTCTGGTTTCTATAATTGTACAATTCTAATTGTTGTGAATCCAAATTAAAAGCCCATAAACTAGTATTTGCAGCAATTGATACCTGGCTAGTATTGATAAACTCATAAATGGCATTAAAATTAATTCGCTCGATTTCAGATAGTTTATTGTCCAATAAAATCACAACATTAAAATCTTGATAGTAAACTGCAATATTCAGGGGATTAGAAATATCGACAGAATATATTTCACCTAATTGAAAATCCTTAAAATTAAATACGCTATAATTGGTTTTTTTAAAAAGAATTTGATCTTTGATATAATAAGAATTATCATGAAAGTCTATTCCAACAAATTTTTCTGCGTCTAAATACGAGGTCTCCACCAAAGTAATTTCTTGAGAAGATAAAAATGCAGGTATTAATATTAAAAATAATGCTACTTTCAAAGTAGCGCTAAGATAAGAAATCTAATTTTTAAACCTAAAAATAATACATTCAAGATTCTATTAACTTTCCATAAGCTGACATATATTTTCTATAATAAAATCCACTTGCCTCAGACCAAGGTCATAATAAAGAGGTAGTCGAATTATGGTATCCTCCCACATTTTAGCATTGGGGAGTCTTTGTTTATTTCTAGAACTCCAAAAAGGGCTTTTGTGCAAAGCCATATAGTGAAAAGATGATTCCACACCTCGTTTTTTTAAATCTAATATTAATTGATCTCGTCGTGTTTTTGAGTTTAATTTTAAATAAAAAAGATGAGCATTATGAGATGCATATGGGGGAATTTTAGGAATTTCAATATTCTGGACGTTAGCTAAACCATTTGCATATTTATTCCAAAGTGCTAATCTATGTGTATTTACTTCATCTATTTTTTCGAGTTGTGCCCATAAAAAAGCAGCTGTTAGTTCTGAGGGATAAAAAGAAGAACCAATGTCACACCATTCATACTTATTAACCTTGCCATGTAAAAATTTTTGTCTATTGGTTCCTTTTTCCCAAATTATTTCTGCTCGTTCAATAAATGAAGAATCATTTATCATTAATAAGCCGCCTTCGCCAGAGGTTATGTTTTTTGTAGCATGAAAGGATAGAGTTCCAAAATGGCCAATACTCCCTAAGTTTTTTCCTTTATATTTCGCTCCTTGTGCGTGAGCAGCATCCTCAATTATCCAAATGCTATTCTTTTTTGCGATTGAAATTATATTGTCCATATCACAAGAAATACCAGCATAATGAACGATAACAATTGCTTTAGTTTTTGTTGTTATTAGGTTTTTTATAGTGGAAGTATCAATATTTGGACTATCTGATTTAGAATCTGCAAAAATTATTTTAGCACCAAGCATCAAAAAAGGATTAACAGAAGATACATAGGTAAAAGAAGGTACAATAATTTCATCGCCAGCTTGAATGTTTAACAAGAGTGCTGTCATCTCTAGAGCTGATGTGCAGCTATTAGTCAGTAATGATTTATTTATGTTGTATTTTTCTTTAAATAAATTTTGGCATAAGTTTGTATACTTTCCATTTCCAGAAAGGTGTCCACTTTTAATAACATCATCTAAGTATGTTATTTCTTTACCCGTGATATTTGGAATTTGAAAAGGAATCATATGTTTAAAAATAAAATTATCTGTAAGACTGAATTCTTAGTATTAAATTAATTGGAATAGCTATTGTGTAGAGTGTAATTTCAAAAATTATTTTTGGTAGTTTGTTAAACAAGAATACTTTTTTTGTTATTATTTGCATAATCATACCTGCAAGTACTATACTTGAAATATTGTATTTTTTATGAATAAATTCAGGTTTTATTACATCAAAAAGTAAGATGTATCTTCTTTTAGAGGAATAATTCCAGGCTGTATGTTTGGAGGCATCATTAAATAAAATTACTTTACCCTCTTCCCAAGAACACTCTTCATTACTCACTTTAAATCCACATATTGGTAATTTTGCTGGAATTTTTAACGCTAAATGTCCTCTAATAGTAGCGTTTGTGTCACCTCTATGTAATTTTATTTTCGAATTACCCTCAAGAATACTAATACTTATGGAAATTAGTCCTGGAATTTTATTGAATAGCACGATAGTATAAGGACATTGTTTCATGTTTCTTTTCAGTTTCCAATTCCAGAAAAGAAAAGTTGAAGTACGCCACTTGCTTTCTTTAGTAATTAAAGATTCATTGAAATAACTTTTTATATTTTTTTCATTATTGTCAATGTATAAATTTATTTCATCTCTAATCGTATTCCAATTTTCTTGAATTTCATTTACCCATTTGATTTTATTTAAATTGTAGAAACTTATGTCTTTTTTTAAATTTTTGTCTCCCATAAAGGAATACCATATTTTAGAATTTTGTTTCATACTCTAAATGTAGTTTTATTTTTTACAATCAACAACATCTAACTTTAGTAAAAAAAAGTATATTTGAGTGAATGAAAAATCAAGAAAACAAGTTTGCTTTTCCAGCTGATATTCAAATTATATTTGTTTTAGCTCGAGGTAGATCTGGAACCACATTGTTACAAACAATATTAGATTCTCATCCTAATATTCAAGCACCGTTTGAATCTCGATTTGCAATTCATTACAGACACCGTTATCTCGGTATTAAAAAATGGACAACGAATAAAAAAAATAAGTTTATTGGAGATGTTCTTAAAGAAATGAAAATTTCTTTGTTTTGGGAAATTAATATCCATCAATTAAAAGAAAGAATCCATAAATTACCAGAAAACAGTAATTATGGTTTGCTTTGTAAACAAGTATATTTGTCAAGAATATCATTTTTTAAAAAAGAAAAAATAGAGTTTATTATTGATAAAAACCCTATTCACTCGGTTTTAATACCTTTAATAATTTCTATTTTTCCAAAGGCAAAATTTATTCATGTAGTTCGAGATTTTAGAGCTAATTCAAATTCTTATTTGAATTTTTACCCCTTAAAAAAAATGAGAGAATTAGGAAATATGTGGTTAGCTTACAATCAAAAAATTGAAATATTTAAATCAAAAAATACAAATCTATTTTACACTATAGTCTATGAAGATCTAGTAACTCGTCCGGAAAATAATTTAAAACAACTATTACTTTTTTTTGGATTGAAGTATTACGATTCTATGTTGTTTTATTATCAAACAATAAACAATCAATTTGATTTATATTTAAAAAGAGCTCCCAATTTGCATATCAGAAAAATGAGAGAATTAGGAATGTTAACTGCTCATAAAAATTTAACTAAACCACTTAATCCTAAATTAATTGACTCTTGGAAACAAAAGTTAAGCTCAAATCAGATTAAAGAATTAGATTTTATTTGTGGTGCTTATTCAACCAGGTATGGTTATAAAAATAACTATTTAAATCTGCCAAAAAAAGAAGTCCCTTTTGATCTAAAAATAAGAGTTGAAAAGCTTCTATGGTATTACTCTTTACCAATATGGTTTAGAGAATTAAAAAGTAAACCTAAATTAGATCTTTTACCAACCAAATGATACAAAATTTTTATATTCTAGCTATGGGAAGATCTGGGACAACTCTCCTACAGAGTATTCTTGATAATCATTCTGGTATCGTTGTTCCTCCAGAATCTTATTTTATGATTCATTTGGATAAAAAATACGGATCTATAAAAAACTGGAATAAACAAATTATTTCAAGATTTATTAACGATCTCTATACCGATAGACCTTTTCGATTGACTTGGCGGATTCCAAAAAAAGATATAGTAGAAGCTTTTGAATTAGCAACGCCAGTCAAAAGTTTTGAGTCTGCCTGTAATGTAATTAGATCTACCTATAAAAAATCTTATTTAAAAAAAAAGCTAGTTTGTATTGGCGATAAAAAACCTCTTTATGCTGCTTTTACAGACAGATTAATGAAGACTAGCCCTAAAGCTAAAATAATTCATATGGTTCGAGATCCCAGAGGTGTTGGTAATGGTCAAATTAATACTTTTAAAAAAAAAGATGCTCTAGCTCTAGGATATATATGGAATAAACAAAATAAATCAATCCTAAAATTAAGAGAAAAATTTTCAAATCAATATTTCTTATTGAAATATGAAGATTTAATAAAAGAACCTGAAAAAACAATAAAATTAATATGTGAATTTTTAAATGTAACGTATAATTCAGATGTTATGAACTATTTAACAAATACCTCTACTAGGTTTGATCAATACACTCAGGTATTTAAAGACAGGCATAAAAGTTTATTACAACCGATAAAAACTAGTATTTCTGAAAAGTGGAAAACAGATTTAGATTCTAAATCAAAAAAACATATTGAATACATTACATATGACTTAGCGAATTTTTTTGGTTATCATTTTCAAAAACCTAAAACAGATTTGAAAATATTGATAAAATCCCCTTTCTCAAAGCTAAAAGTATTAATTGGTATGCTTGTTTTAAAATTATTTTTTGGGATGCCTTTTGTTCTCCGAAAATTAATTCTTCAAATAAGATCAAAATTTAGTGATCACAAATATTGGCCTGAACAACACATGTTTTAAACAATTTTCGATCTAGCTGTTTTATTTGCTAGATATTCTTCTAATTGTCCAGTTTGAGCTAGATGAATTAAATTAATATCTTCTTTAGCTAATAGATTTGATTTCCAAATTGTGGGATTAACAACTGTCATATCCAAAGAAAAGTATACAGGAGCAGTTTTAAAACTTTGCATCGGAGATAACCAACGGTAACCAACACCAATACTGTCACTTAAATTTCTAACAGCATGCCACCAATATGGAGGATTATATAACAAGTCTCCTTCTTCTAAAATAACATGTACTGTGTCAATGTATTCGAATAATGGATGAGTCTTAAAATCAGGTTCGAATGGGTTGTAAACTTTACCTCCTTGCCGGTATGATGCATTTCTATAAACATTTTGTGCTGGATCTGGATCAAAGATCATAGTATAGTAGGGATGATATAAGTACCATTCTTTTGTTCCATGTGCTTGAGTAAATATATTATTTGCACTTGCGTTATGCAAAGGAGTATAGGAATTTTCACCTCCAATAAAGACCTGAAAATTTTCATTCCAAGCAATTTTATTTCGACATTTTAAAATCCAATTGTAATCAAAGTCTTTTATGTGTTCAGGGTGTCTTGTTAGTAATGGGTAAAAACGATAATATTTATTATTATCATTCTGAATATTATCTAGCACTTCTCTTAGCGTAATATCTTCATATGCACTCTCAATTTTTTCATGGTCGACTAATAAAATTTTTTCATCACCATATAGATTTTTAAAGTAATCTAAATCCCAATTTTTCACGCAAGACCAATCTTTAGCACCCCCTTCAATAACAACAGGTATTCCTTTTTGAATATAATTTTTTTGGAACTCTTTTTCTGTAATACTTTTTACTCTTTTAATAGGTATAACCTTTCCTTTATTACCTTTGTTTTTTAAACGTTTATGCAAATTAGAAAATAACTTTCTTCTAGAATTATAATGCCATTTAAAAACACGTTCACGTGAAAATAAACGATCCATATATTGATAATAACCATATTTGACTCTTTCACTATTTGTAAATATCCTATTTGGTGAGATGTTGTATTCTTTCTCCGACATTTTATTATTTAAATTTCAAAATATATTGGTCAATCATGGTTTGGATATCTGAAGGAAGATTAGTGTATTGTTTTGTATAAGTATCAGGATTTACTTTGGAAAAATCAATATCAGACCAGCTAATTTCTGAATGATCTCTGGTAACAATACCAATTGCTCTTAAAATTTTAGTTCCTTTTAATTTATAATTTTTAGAAGTTAAAGCGTAAGTTAATTTTTGTTCTTTTTTATTTTCGTTAATTAATTGATACCCTAATTTTTCATTATAGATTTGCTGTTTTACATTTGAACTTTTTACAAATGCGTAAGTAGTATTAAATCGGAATATTTTAAAGGTTAATTCAGCCATAATTATTGAGGCGATTACCGCAGCTGTTGAAACTTCAGGGCTGTTTTTCCAGATAAAAATACCTCCCTCAGATTCTCTTTTTTCATAGTCTATATTCTTTCCATTAATTAATCCAATATTTTCATTTTTTAACTGAATCAGAAAATAATAATTGTAAATATTGTTTATAGAATCGAACCATTTCTCTTGATCTAATTTTGATATAGTCTTCTGATAAAACATATGTTCTCGAACCGATCTTTGGTTTCTTTTAGTTCTTACTAACTCAAGATCTTTTTTTTGTAAACGTTTTAAAACAAGCCCATATTTTCTTATGATCATAAATACTTTTCTTTTATTGAATAAGTCGGTTTTTTATTAAGCGCTGCATGAATTTTGCCTAAGTACTGACCAACGATACCTAAACAAGTTAGTATTAAACTTGTTGAAAAAAAAATACTTACAATTATTGCTGTAAAGCCTGGAGCTCCAATTCCAAATATTATCTTTTTTAAAAAATAAAACAATCCTAGGCTAAATGAAATTATACTCATGATTAGCCCTCCATAAGTGATTAATTTTAGTGGAAATGAAGAATAGAATAAGGCTAAATTTGTACTTAATAAAAATAATTTTGAAATACTATAACTTGATTTTTTTCGTTTACTTTTTTTAAAGTTTACTGTACACATACCAATGCTATCTGTGTACCAATTGAGTATCTCATCAATATAAATAAAATGGTGCTGGTGAGATACTATATCATTTACTAAAGTTTTTTTTAATACCCGAAATGAAGAACCTTTCCCCAAGCCATCATCAAAGTTATTTGTCCCTTTATTCCAGATGTTTCCACTGATTCTTCTAAAATTAGACTTGTGGTTTTCTGTTATTGGAATTCCATATATGATGTCTAGCTTTCTGTTTTCTATTTCATTCAGTAAATTTGGGATATCTTCTGGTTGATGCTGTAAGTCGTCATCAAGTGTAACTGAAAATATTCCGTTTGCCAGACGCATACCACACAAAGTAGCGTTATGTTGTCCAAAATTCTTAGCTAAAAGAATGATTTTTAATTTAGAATCCCACGTTACTTTTAAGTGCTTTAATGTTTCCCAACTTGAATCTTCTGAACAATCATCAACACAAATAATTTCGTAAGGTTCTTTTAGATCATCCATAACAATAATTAATCTTGAGACTAATTCTTCTATTATTTCTGAACTGTTAAATACAGGTATAATTACAGAATATTTTAGCTTATTGTCCAGCAGTAAGTCCTCCATCCATTTTTATTTCAGTTCCTGTAATCCATTTAGAGCCATCTGATAGTAAAAAAATTATTGCGTTGGCAATATCTTCAGGAGATCCAAATCCAAGTGGATATCTTTCTCCGTGTTTATCCATCATTTTTTTTGTGATTGCTTTTTCAGCTTCATCAAATATAGGAGTTTTTACCATAGCTGCATTAATAACATTAGATCTTATGTTTTTGATCGCATATTCTAATGCTATGGTTTTACTATAGGTATTAATGGCAGCTTTTGCACCAGAATATAAAGCACCTCCTTTATGAGGGAATTGACTAGATATGGATGACATAAAAACTAAAGATGCTCCATTGTTTATTTTTTTTGCTCTAAATAATTGGCTTGTTAATAATACGGGTCCTTGATAGTTGATGTCAAACATTTCATTGATCTGTTTTGTTCCAATAAACTTAATAGGGAACGGACGAACAATACCACTGCTATGAACAATTCCATCGATTCCTTTGATGTTTTTTATTAATACTTGTATATCTTCTGAATTGGTTAAATCGGCCGGGATGATCTGATGATTACCTTTTGGTAACTTAGCAAAAGTTTCTTTTAAACGTTTTTTATTTCGAGCAGAAAGAATCAAGTTGGCCCCCATTTCAGCGACTTTTATTGAAGTTTCAGCACCAATTCCGGAAGAAGCACCGGTAACCAATATAGTTTTATTTTTTAGTGTGAATGGATTCATAATTCAATAATTTCTGGACAAGTAATTTTGTCTAAAGATAAGGAAGCGACAGCCCAAGACAAACCAACTCCAAAACCTGTCATTAAAATCGAAATCTCTTTATTTTTAACCTGATTTTGCAACTCACTTACAATTGTTAAAGGAATAGATGCTGAACTTGTATTTCCATACTTAGAAATTGAATAAGGAACTTGTTCGGTCTCAAATTTTACTTTTTTACGAATAGTTTCATTCATCAGTTTATTGGCTTGATGCATCACAAAATAATTAAAATCTTCATTTTTTTGTTTTGTTTTTTCCATAAAATCTTTAAGTGCCGCTGGAACCTCTTTTATAGAAAAGTTAAAAACATCCAATCCGTTTAATGCCAGATTAAAATCAGCTCTAACGATACCTTTGCTGACTTCTTTTTTTTCAAATGAATTTTTAGAAGCTTTATTTCGTAAACCTCCATGGGGAATCATAATAGCTTTATGTCCCGAGCCATCACTATATAAGCTAAAGGTAATAGGTTTAGCTTTTTTATTTAATTCTAATGCAGTTACCGTTCCCGCATCACCAAAAAGAGGATAGGTGCTTTTATCCTCTCGTGAGCAGGTTGCTGTAGACACATCCCCGGCCATTAATAAAGCTTTAGATAGTCCAGCTGTATTCATAATACTTGATAAGACTGACAGTCCATAAATGTAACCGGAGCATCCAAGACCTATATCAAAAGCCATACATGATTTTGGAAAGTTAAGGCGATCTTGCAAAATAATTGCCGTTGCGGGTAAATAATAATCTGAAGATTGAGAAACAAAAATAAGTGCTTCAATTTCAGATGGATTCCACTTTAAATCAAATAATAGTTTTTGAGCTGCTTTAAAACATAAATCGGAGGTGGTCATTCCTTCTGGTGCTCTTCTTTTTTGTTCAACACCAGTAGTTTTTATTAAAAGTTTTTTTTCTTTTTCAGACAGGTATTCATAATCTATGTTAGCCTCGATTTTTGAAGGGACAGCTGCAGAAATACCTCTTATTGATATGTTTTGTACAGAGAAAAATGCCATTATTTCATCCGTTCTATAACAATATCAAATAGTTGAGAAACTGTTTCTATATTTGAAAGATCTTCACCAGTAATACTGACATTAAAATCAGTATCGATTAGAGCTATTATTATTAATGCGTGCATAGAACTCCATTCATCTAGATCTCTAAAATTTGTGTCAGGCTTAAGTGTACCTGGTTCAAGTTCCTCAAATTCTGTTTCTAATACTAAAATAAATTTTGTAATATTCATATTTTTAAAATTGTTCCACCCCAAGAATATCCAATCCCAAACCCTGCGACTAAAATAGTATTTCCTCTTGTGAATGTTTTTTTTTCAATTAACTTTTTTGTAGCAATTGGAATGGAAGATGAAACTGTATTGCCAGTATTCTCAATACTGATAATGAATTTTTCAGCAGGTATTTTCATTCGTCTTCTTAAAAAATCTAGCATTGTTCCATTGGCTTGATGTAAAATAAAAAAATCGATATCCTCTTTTCCTAATTGATGTTTTTTTAATATATTATTTATTAATTTTGGTACTTTTCTTAATGCAAACATAAATATTTTTGGACCATTCATGTTAAGTCGTCCTCCAACAAGTTTTGTTGGTAAATCTTTGTAGGATTCTAACCATTTAATGTCAGCAGGTTTTCTCGTAGCTGATCTTTCTACCCAGAGATTTTTTTCCCCAGATCCATCAGTACCAAAAATAAAGTCATTGATTTTTGAATTAATACCATTATTAATTTTTTCTGCACTAAGTAGAGTCGCTGCTGCACCATCACTGAAAATTGCTCGAAGTTCAGCATCTATGGGATGAATTACTTTAGTGGGTACATCGGCAGTAATTAATAATATATTGGTCCCTAATTTTGATGTTATCAATGCTTTAGCTATGCTTATACCGTATATCCATCCGGTACATCCATGTAGAATGTCGATTGCTCCAATTTCATTATTAAGACTCAAATCTTTTTGCATTATACAGGCTGTTGTTGGTCCTTTATACTCTAACGCATCGCTAACAAAAATGATATAATCGATTTGTTTTCGGTCAATATCCCATTCTTTAAAAAGATTTTCTGCAGCGAGATTCCCAAGATTTTTAGCTGTATCATCCAATGGACATACGTGTCTTTTTTTTACACCACATTGTAAATAAAGTTCTTCTGAAGTTATCGTTTTGTCATTACCTCCATATTTCTTATAATCTTTTATTATATCATCATTTGACAAAGTTTCCTCCGGAAAATAATAACTGATAGCGTTAATGTAAATCAATTCCTGAATTATTAATTATAAAAAAATAAACTTACTATATTTTTCATAATTAAAAAAATTAATATTTTGTTTTATATTTACATCAGTCCTCTAAATTTATGTCAAAAAAACACACTTATTTCGCTTACATACTAATTGTAATTGCATGTTTTTTGTTATATGGTAATACGCTACAAAATGATTATAGTTTAGATGATCATTATGTTATAGAGAACAACTCAAAAACTGCAAAAGGAATTAAAGGCATTCCGGAAATTTTTGCGAGTCATTACGTAGAAAATAAAAACCAAAGTTATGGATATCGGCCAGTAACATTAGCAACATTTGCCATTGAACACGAATTTTTTGGAGCCAATCCATTTATAAGCCATTTAATTAACCTATTACTTTATGTAGCTACTTGTCTTGTATTATATTTAATCCTAAAAAGAATATTTCGTGAATATCATTGGTTACTCCCGCTACTAACAATTGGTTTATTTTTAATTCATCCAATACACACTGAGGTCATTAATAATATAAAGTCTAGAGACGAATTATTAAGTTTTTTATTTGCTTTATTCGCATTAAGAATGGCAATAAAATATACTTCAAATAAAAAAATACGTTTTGTTGCTTTTTCATTGATTTTGATGCTACTTGCCCTAATGTCAAAGTTATCTTCTCTAACATTTTTAGTCATTATTCCAGTGACACTCTATTTTTTTGAAAACTTAAAAGTTAGAAATTTGATAATTTTATGTTTGTTGTTTTTATCAGTTTTTATTCTATTTAGGTTAAGCTCGAATTTTTTAGTTGATAGTAACGATAAACTAAGAGAATTTCTTTTTTATGAAAACCCGTTGTTTTTATCAAATGGAAATATAGTTACCAGAATACCTATGGCCTTTTACACGGTGGCTTATTATTTAAAATTATTAATTTGGCCTTTTCCCTTACTTTTTTATTACGGCTATAATCATGTTCCGATAGTAGTTTGGAGTCACATGAGTACTTGGATGAGTTTTATCATTGTTGTTCCCTTAATCATTTATACATTTTCAAAAATAAAAACGAAAAGAGTTATGATTTTTGGATTTGTATATTTTTTTATTAGTGTCTCAATGTTTTCAAATTTAGTAAAGCCAGTTGTTGGTATTATAGGTGAACGTTTTTCATACATTCCTTCACTTGGAATATGCATTGTTTTCGCTTGTTTGATATTGAATTTTTTTAATAAAAATAATACTATTAGAGACATTTCTTTAAAAAAGAAACCAATTTTAATTGTTTTTTTATCCTTGTTATTTATTAGTTCTACATTTTATATTATAGATCGGAATAAAGATTGGAAAAATAGACTTACACTTGCTCAAAATGATATTAAATATTTGAATAAATCAGTAAAAGCTCACTCGCTTTTGGGAGATTATAATTTTAAAGAGTTTAAAAAATCAAAAAATCAATCTTACAAAACTCACTTTTCAAACAATGCTATATTTCATTATTCTGAGTCTTTAAATATTTATGATAAGAACCCTGAAATAAATAACAATATTGGTGTACTTAAATATCAGTCAGGTGTTTTTAATGCCAGTATCTTTTATTTTAATGAGGCCATTGATTTAGCAAAAAAATCTGGACAGTCTAACATTGCTATCAGTAATTATTATTATAATTTAGCATCTGCTTACGATAAACTAGAGGATTTTAATAACTCAATCTTAAATTTCGAAAATTGCCTACAGTTAGACGAGAAAAATATTGGAGCCTACGATAAATTAATGAAAACTTATTTTGATTTAAAACGCTATGAAGATGCCTTAAAAGTAAACATAAGAGTTTTAACTCTTTATCCTGAAAATGACAAAATTATTTTAGCTGGCCAACAAATCGCAGAAGTTTTATATGGAAAAGAAACAGACTATTATTTAAATTTAATTTTAGAAAAGGGTTTAATTAATAAAAATAACTTTGGCAAGCTAAAAGATGAAATTCTTTTAAATAATAACTTCAATTTTCAATGAATCCAACTCCAAGAAAATTAGAAATTATTACAATAGCGTCAGCTTTATTTAAAGACAAAGGCTTTAGTGCTGTTACGATGCGCGATATTGCCAAGGCAATGGGAATAAAAGCAGCTAGTCTATACAATCATATTAAAAATAAAGAAGAGATACTTACCTTTATAATTATTTCTTTAGCGGAAGAATTTATTAATGGAATCGATGAAATCAAAGAAGAAAACAATACTAGTATCGATAAATTAAAAAAAATTATAGCATTACATGTTGATATAGCAACGAGAAATACAAATGGTATGGCTTCTTTAAATAATGATTGGATGCATTTAAAGGATCAATTAGATTATTATTTAACCCTAAGAGTTAATTATGAAGATACTTTTAGAACAATAATTAATGAAGGAATAAAAAAAAATGAAATAAAATCTATCAACTCTGATATCATGTTATTTTCCATACTGTCAACACTACGGTCATTGTATATTTGGATTCCTCAAAAAGAAGATATGAACTCTAGTTTATTAGCTACTAACCTAAGTGAGGTTCTGTTAAAAGGAATTAACAAATAAATTATAAATAATTGTTATCTTTGTGTCTTAAACTAACGTTTGTTAGTTTGTTAAAGTAAAAATAGTAATTGTGCCAAAGTTTTATCCATTAAAAGTAAAAGACCTATATAAAGACACTGAACAATGCTCAGTCATTGAGTTTGATGTACCTGAAGATTTAAAAGATAAATTTAAATATAAAGCGGGCCAGTATTTAACTCTTAGAGAGACTGTAAACGGAGAAGACATAAGACGTTCCTATAGCTTATGTTCAAGTCCCATAGATGATGAATGGAAGGTTGCAGTTAAACAAATTCCCGCTGGAAAATTTTCAACTCATGTCAATCAGTTCCTAAAAAAAGATGACACCTTACAGGTAATGAAACCTATGGGAAGGTTTGGTACTGCAATTTCTGAGATTCCAAAAAACTACATAGTTTTTACTGCAGGAAGTGGAATCACTCCCATACTTTCTATGATCAAAACACATTTAGCCAAAGAACCCAATAGCACATTTAAATTATTTTATTTAAACCGTACTGTAAAAACTATTATCTTTAAAGAAGAAATAGAACAGCTTAGAAACCAGTATTTTGGAAGATTAGAAGTGTTTTATTTTTTAACTAAAGAGTCAAGAGATAGTGAGTTGTTTAATGGAAGGTTTACCAAAGAAAAGTTAGCAGTCATTTTTAATAAATTAGTGAATGTTTCTGAATTAGACGAGTGTTTTTTGTGTGGGCCTGAAGAAATGATATTTTTAGTTAAAGATGAATTGATTGAGGCAGGAATGTCTGCTGAGCATATTCACTTTGAATTATTTGTTACTGGATTGTCAAAAAAAGTCAAGTTAGAAGTAAATAACACCCAAATAGAAAAAAAAGAGGAGGTAGCGATAACAATTATCGATGGAGGTAAAGAATTCCATTTTGGAATGACTAACAATGATGATAATGTTTTAGATACAGCTTTAATTGCTGGCGCTGACTTACCTTTTGCCTGTAAAGGTGGAGTGTGTAGTACTTGTAAATGTCGAGTTATTGAAGGCTCTGTTAAAATGAAAGTTAACTATGCGTTGGACGAAAAAGAAGTTTCTGAGCAACTAGTTTTAAGTTGCCAAGCCGTCCCGACAAGTAAAAAAGTGATTTTAAATTTTGATGTATAATATTTAATTTGAAAAAGGTAAAAGCTTTTTCTAATATCAGACCAATGAGTGAAGAACAAATAAAAAATTTAGAAGCTCAATTTAATGCACGAATTGATCGTGATGAGAAGATTGAACCCAAGGATTGGATGCCTGAAAAGTACAGAAAGACGCATATTCGTCAAATGTCTCAACATGCTCATTCGGAAATTGTTGGAATGTTGCCTGAAGGAAATTGGATTACACGTGCTCCTTCTTTAAGAAGAAAAGTAGCCCTCTTAGCAAAAGTCCAAGATGAGGCAGGTCATGGTTTATATTTATATTCAGCCACGGAAACATTAGGGATATCTCGTGAAGAAATGTACGAGCAGTTGCATACTGGAAAAGCAAAATATTCAAGTATTTTTAATTATCCAACGCTAACTTGGGCAGATATGGGTGCCATAGGTTGGTTGGTAGATGGTGCGGCAATTATCAATCAAGTTCCTCTGTGTAACACCTCCTATGGGCCCTATGCAAGAGCAATGATCAGAGTTTGTAAGGAAGAAAGTTTTCATCAGCGTCAAGGTTTTGAAATCATGATGAAGTTAGCAAAAGGAACCCCTGAACAAAAAGATTTAGCTCAAGATGCTTTAAACCGTTGGTGGTGGCCAAGTTTAATGATGTTAGGCCCTAAAGATGAAGAGTCTATTCATACGGAACAGTCGATGAAATGGAAATTAAAGCGTAAGTCCAACGATGATTTACGTCAGCAATTTATAGATCAAACAGTTCCCCAAGCAGATCTTATTGGTCTCACGATTCCAGATCCAGAATTGAAATGGAATAAAGAACGTGGTAGCTATGATTTTGGTCCGATTAACTGGGACGAATTTTGGCAAGTAGTTAAGGGTTATGGACTCTGTAATAAAGAACGAATAAAAGCTCGAGTGGGTGCTTGGAAAGAAGGAGAATGGGTTCGCGATGCAGCTATGGCTTATGCAGACAAACAAGCAAATAAAAATTTAAATAAAGCTGTCTAAACTAG
>Ga0206131_10004320_pt1 | contig 15648 bp, 21 predicted proteins | sample Helgoland_Spring_FD_148636 | JGI IMG/M metagenome (GOLD analysis project Ga0206131, IMG submission 148636) | Pelagic subsurface seawater microbial communities from Kabeltonne, Helgoland, North Sea - Helgoland_Spring_Bloom_20160517_1 | ecosystem: Environmental > Aquatic > Marine > Epipelagic ...
GGTTCGATCCCTGGCCGGAGCGTGGCTGACGAGCCCTAAATACGTAAACTTATAAAAACGTAACACACAACAAAATAACATAGCGATGTGGCGCAGCGGAAGCGTGTCTGGCTCATAACCAGAAGGTCAGTAGATCGAAACTACTCATCGCTAATCAAGGATTCTTAACAGCAATATTTATTTCCATATATAAGGATGAGGTCACGGGTTCGAACCCCGTCAGGTGCACATTGTTCCTGTAGCTCAGTGGTCAGAGCGCGTATAATAGAATCCGTATATTCCAAACTCATGACAACGTAGAGTTTTTTTTTTCATGTTTTGATGGTCTAGTCGGTTATGACGTTCGCTTTACACGCGAAAGGTCCTGGGTTCGATTCCCAGTCAGAACATAAATCGGTCGGCTTGCCCGAGTGGTCTAAGGGGTCACGTTAAGGCCGTGATGTATTCGTACTCGTGGGTTCAAATCCCACAGCCGACACCAAAAGTTCATACTTTTAAACAAACATAAACAGCATTAGTAACAATTAAGATAACGTGTCCGAGCGGTTAAGGAGCTGGACTGCTAATCCAGTGGGCATAGCCCGCGCAGGTTCGAATCCTGCCGTTGTCGCAGAACACTCAACAAAAAATTTTTTAACATATCAAATTACTAATTATAGAAATCTATAACTAGTAAAAGATAGAAGTCCAACTCTTTTTTTTCTTACGCTGTCTTAGATTATATGGAACCTTGGGAGCATTAGTAACAACCTCATAGTCTTCTTCCTTTTCGTCTCCCTTTTCTTCCTTTTCGTCTCCCTTTTCTTCCTTTTCGTCTCCCTTTTCTTCCTTTTCGTCTCCCTCTTCTCCATTACCAGGCTCATCGTCAGGCTCATCATTTTTAACCTCTAGTTCATCATCCGCCTCATTGTCTGAGTCACTATCTGAGTCAATATCTGAGTCAATATCTGAGTCAATATCTTCATCGTCATCAGAATCAGCAGTTGCCTGACCATAATCCCTATAGGCTTCTTCTCCAACATTATTTTCATTGTCAGAAATTTCAAAATCACTTTCATTATTTCGCATACCCCATGAATGAAAAGGAGCCATAATAGGTCTTCCTATAGTAATTTCCATAAAATTAACTACGGTTTCGTCAAAATCATTTTTCTTTTTTTTATACCAATCGTTTGTACTAACGATACTTTCACTTGTCCAATGCTTGGCAGTAATATACAAGTTGCGAATTATATTGCAAATCTCATTAATTATTATTAGAATATTTACACCATATTTAATAATAATTAATTGTATATAAATCATCCAGAGCGATAAACAAATTGAATTATATGAAAATTTATACCACCACATCCGTAAAATAGATATGATAAAAGTTGATTCCATCCACATGGAGGATTCGACAAAATAATTTAGATCTGGGATATTACGGTCGCGTTGCATCTTAAAAGTAATAAATTTCTTATTTAGAATAAACATTTCAATTTTATACACCATAAATTAAACTAAAAAAAATCTAAATAATCAAAACAATTTAGATAATAACTTTTTTATTATCTAAATGCAATTAAGATCAGGAAAGGTAGTAACATCGAAAAAATCAAATAAAATAAAAATCTTAATATCAAAAAATAAAAAAACGCAAACAGATTTAGAATATGATATTTTAGATGCGGCTCATGCGTTGTTAGAATTAAAAAGCCCTTATTATAATTATTCTAATTTAGTAAATGAAAAAATTAAATCCGTCCCAAAAGATTTACAAGAGGATTATGAATTCTGTTTAAGAAACCTAATAATAGAATCATTTAGAAAAGGTATTAATATTAAGTTTGAAAAGGAATGTATGTAAAATTCATTACAAAATTAAAAAACTACATATATATTATAGGATGTCCGTTGAATTAACAAAAGAAGAAAAGATACTTTTCGCTCAAGAATTAACACGACTTAACAATATTACAAATAAATTATGGCAAAAAGGATTGGACTCAAATTTTTATAGCATGACTCACACAGAATTAGGTGTAACCTTATACAAAGATATGGTAAAAAGAAAAAATATAAGAAGTATTGTACCTGATATTTTCAGTAAAAACAATAAAATAAAAAAGAAAAAAGGAAATTCTCCCCAATATATTGTTAAATTAAATAACAGTAGAAGTTTTAGAAATTTCATGAGTTTATAAATTTGAAAATTTTAAATTAAAAACGACATTATATATTATTACATAATACATAATGGGAAGTGGAGTTAGTAGTATCGGCGCACCAACTCAACAATTAAGATGTCCTGAAAATTATGACGAGGACGATTTTGTCAAGATATTAAGGCTTTATGATAGATTAGATTCGGATGGAAATATGATAGTAGAAGAAGACGAATTAGGACAAATAGCCACGCATCATGTAAATAATAAAAAGAAAATGTTACAAATAAAATTAAGCCAAAATGAAGCCTTAAAAAAACAAACCATTTTACAGTTAAAAGTGGAATTAGAACAAAACAAAAAGAACCTAGAAATGCGTTATGAAGAAAAAATTAAATCAGAAACTACTCTGAGTGAAAATAATAAGATATTATTGACTAAAGGAATAAATGAATTAAAACGACTAACAAATAAAGAAAAAAGAGAAATGCTGCTTCTTAGAATTACAGATTCAAATAATATTATAGATTTTTGGAAATTTTTTGAATATATGAAAGAGAGAGTAGGAGATATTGACAATATATGTTGGTCTCCTATAAAGTGTAATAACTATAGAAAAACATCACTTAGCGTTGATATACCGAAAAATTAAATACTTATATAATAGATGAATTGACCAGGAAATAATAAAGTAACTATATAATACAAATAATATATATTATATATAAAATTGATTAAAAAGAACTCTATTTATATTAATTATAAAGATGTCGCATTTCTTATTTCACAATAACACTGCAAGTTTAAATGATCTCTGGTATGAATCGCATGCCAGTGTAATTAAAATGGTCGCCATGGAATTGGGAGGTTCAGATAAAATTCCTGAACTATTAGAAAAGTATCTGGGCCAGAAGATGAAGATCAAGGCACCAAAAGATCCAAATAAACCGAAAAGAGCAAAGACTGGATTTATGTTTTATTGTTCGCAAGAGCGTCCTGGACTTATCGAAAAGCAAAGGAAAAAGGGAGAAAAGGTTGTGATTGGTGATATTGCAAAAGTTCTAGGTGCTGGATGGAAGAAGCTTACAGAAAAAACAAAGAAGCCTTTTGATAAAGCTGCGGAAAAAGATAAAGAGCGTTACGAGAAGGAGATGGGCGAATACAATGAAAAGAATGGATTGTAAGTTAAACCTTTAACACGAAACAATATCAAACATCCAGTAGATAATTAAAATTATATAGATATAGAAAATTGATTTTTTTATCTTATAATAATATTGTATATTATTATATGAACTTTCTACACAATAACTCGCGTCAAAAACGACCGTCAATCACTTATAAAAATGTAAAGAATGAAATGAAAAAACAACAAAAACCGCAACCGAATGAAACAGCAACAAAAAGAAATTCTTTTCATATAGCCAACTACTATATACCTTCTATCAAAAAGGCATTTAAAATTAAATCAGTAGAAATACTACGAACAATATTAAAAAGGTGGGATCATGCTATAAATAAAGAAATAGAATGGGGAGAAGAAACGGGCGTAGCAAATGAAAAAGAAATATATCAAATAAAAAGAATAAATTTAAGAGAAGTCATAAAAATAATTAATCTTGCTCCAATAACAATAGAATTAAAATTATGTCCAGAAGTAGGATTTGTATTTGCTATGGGAATAGTATATGCGACTTTTATATTCGAGACGACTTCCATGTGTTTAACAATACGAGAAATTTATAAAATCATTCCGTTAAACAATCGAAAAAACATTACGCTTTCAAAATTTAAAAACTTATTTATGATTAAAGGAACATGCGAAAGAATTAATAAGATATTGTACAACAAATAATTTAAAATAATAATATTGATAAAGTATAAATGTCTAATTTACTTTATAAAAATAAGAAAATCTATAAAAAAATACAAGAACTTTCAAAAGAAATACAAGATAATATAGAATTATTAGATCAAGAAGAAAGAACAAAACAATATCAGAAACCTCATCAACCCCGATATCCAATTCAACACTCAATTCAACCGCAAAACATTATATTAACTATAAATGACAATAATTCTATAGTAATTAAAAAAGAATCTATCGATAGTTCTAGCACCAAAAACCAGACAGAGCCACAAACAGAGTCACAAATAAAAGAACAATCTCAAAAAAAATTAAATCACGAAAAACCTCCAGCAGGAAGAGTAGGGACGAGATGGGATCCTACGATCATTCATTGGAAAAATTCACTGCGCGGATATTATTTTTTTTAAAATATATTTTAATTTAAACTTTTACATTTTCATTGGTCTTAAGTCTATAAATTTCGTTTTTCAAATATTCGACTTCTTGTCTCAATCGAGAGTTTTCTTGAGCCAACATAACAGTATCAGTATACTTTTTTTGATAAACAGGAAACCATCTAGAGTCTTTAAAGATAAATGGCCCACATAACCTATAATAGCTATTTTTCCATGTATTGAAAAGACGAAAGGCAACATCCAGTGTTTTTTCGGTAAATTTATAAAAAGTAATTATATCACACAACTCCTTAGTAGTATGACCTGGGTTTTGAAAAATAAATTCCTGAAAATTTTTGTAAAATTCCTGATCAAAATCAAAATTACAGTCGCCTACAATATCAGCTACTTGTTTTCTACCTTCTATGTGCAAAACGGGACAATTCTTAATAGGGTGATTTCCTGGAACAGTGCGTGACCGGATTCCTATATAATCCATTTCTGTGTAAGTAAAGTGATTTATATTAAACCTTTTTAATATAAATGAACTTCAATTTTAAAAGCTTATAATAAAAATATGTTTAAAAATATTTTTTTTCTTTGCGTATTATTTTAGATTTTTTTGGAGAAAACCATGGAAAACAACAACTAAAAAGAGCACGAGACGTATAATGTATGTTCAATGTTTTTTGTTGACAATAACTACAATAATTTTTCTCTCCGTAATTTTTTTTAAAAAACCAAGCATCAGCGCACCTAACATGATAATAATTTTTACATGTATTACACTTTACATAGGTAGTGTCTTTATCTATTTCATCAAAGCAAATTAAACATTCACATATTTCTTTTTCTGTTTGAGACATATTAATATATGGTGGTAATTTTTTATTTTTATTCATTATACCTTTAACTGATATATTTTTATTCATTATTTTATTTGTAAATATTTTTAAATTACTATTCTCTATTGTGTGATAGTTGAAATTGTCACTATAATCTATATTTTTATAATTACTCATACTACATTTATGTAAGAATAATATTTAAGGTAGAACAAGATTAATGGGTATAGGTTGTGGTTCTAATCTAGTTTTAGATTCAACCGCATTATTTCCAGATTCTACATTACCATTGCCTGATTCAACCTGATTCTTAATTTCATCTAATCTGTCAGCGTCAATTACATTAAAGGAAGTAAATTCAGTCATGTAAGCACTCATAGCTTTATCGCCTTTAATTGAATTTAACGAAATACTATAACAGTTGTATAGTTTCATCAATACTAAAATAATGTAACTCAAATAAGGAGCTAAACCAATACTCATAAATGCCTCGTCCCGAAACAAAACAATATTAGAGACGATAAAATTTAATAAATAAACAATAAATGTCATTACAGTAATGTAGTAGTATCTTCTATTGTGTTTATGTAATTCTTTCAACAATACAGGTTTGTCTTTTAAAATTATTGCTAAATTATTATCACCAACATCATGATTAATATCAAAATGATGAACGCACCAATTTTCACGTCTTAATTCCGCACCATAAGTAAGAGCAAAAAACCCAACAGAAATAAAATTCAACACCAACCCTGCTCTGTTTATATTACCAGTATTTCTTAGATTATCGGTTACACCGCAAATACCATCCTCACACGTCTGAGGAACAAAAAGTAACAACATAGAACCCATTACTACCTTGTAACTCTGTAGTAAAAAAGATAAAATAATTTTAACGCGCTCTTTACAATCAACATCTACTTTCATGTTTTCTTATATATCAAGGTGTTATTTTTTTTAGAAAATTGAAATAAAATAAAATTAATTTCCATTACACATCTACAATACTGTAAGCAACAAATAAATAATTTGTTAAACAATTAAAACCTAACTCAATTCGACATTATGACTGAATGTTGCGTATGTAGCGATGAACTTACCATGAAAACAATAGTAAATTTAGAGTGCGGTCATAGATTCTGTAAGGATTGTATCTGGAGATGGACAAAAGATAAAAATACTTGTCCGTGCTGCCGGGGCAATATTCTAGGTAATACCAAGGAACTACAAGAGATGCAACACATGCGGGAGCTTATCACGCATCGCTCTCAAATTGTGCGACAGGTGGAAGAAGAATATGAACGCGTTGACACGTTAAAGACACGGGCAAATAACATAGAAAGAGGCATTCAAATGGCACAGAAAGAGCTTGACAGACACCTTGGTGAATCTGATAGAGAACAAAAAAAAATTACATTCTACAAACAACTCAATAGTGGAACTTATACGGCCATAAGGTGTTTAGAAAAAAAGTTACGAAAGCGAAACAAAAACATGGAGACAATTCAAACTAAGGATTATCACGAATTTGTTCTACAAGGAGAAATTTTGCTAGAACTAAAAGACCTTCATAGTGAAGCAAAACAACACAAAATGCGACCTACATCGCTAATAACAATTAAAAAGCGTCAAAAAAAGGTTCAAATAATGAGACAACAATGGCAGGAAGAGCTTTTCCTTATCAATTATGAAATAAACAACGAAGGTCTAAGATTGGATCGAATTTTCGATGACACAGACGCATTACAAGAACCACAAGAAAACGCACCCGAGGACGCAGAAGAAAACGAACCTGAAGACATATATAGCGATATGCCTCCACTTGAAGAGGATTTGTTGTATTCCGATGAGATTATTAACGCATTAACATCCGATAATATCCAAGGCAGAATTGCTCTTGCTGAACATCTAGATAATGTAATTCAGGTTAATGACAGAGAAGCATTTTTAAACAATATTATACAATATTTCAATGACATCGATCCATTAAATAACAATATTAATAATGTAAATAATAATATGGATAATAATATATTTCTAGCATAAACAACTTTTCAAAAACAACTTTCAAAAACAACTTTTAAAAAACAACTTTTCAAAAACAACTTTTCAAAAAGTTGAACAAAACAAACAAAACAAACAAAACAAACAAAACAAAAATATAGAAAATTGAAGTTATTTTTTTATAAAAAAAATTTAAACACAACCCACCAACAATTACTACACACAAACATACATAATGTCTCAAACACCTACCACTCCTCAACCTTCAACCGAAACTACTCCTATTGTATTTACATTTGGCGAATCTATTAATACAACATCATCGACTACAAGTGAGCCGGTGTTTGTTTTCACCGCCGGAACAAGGGCAGCTCAACGCGATGCTGCTCTACTAACTCCTGAAACGACTCAATTACTGCCTCTAAACGACTCTTTAAATGACAGCCTAGACGGGCTCGTTTTAAGCGATGTAGATAGTTCTGCGGAACAAGAGGTGGAAAGCGGCCAGGAAGAAAAAGTCGCAGACGACACACCGATTCGTCGCGTAGCCGTTCGTCGTCGCGTAATTGTTCCTTCCCGTGAGATGAGAAATTTGCGACGTAATTTCAGAGAAAGCATGACAAACATTGCCTTTGCTATGACAGAGCCTCTCGAAAACCCCCCTCCATTGCCTGATAGTGACGCAGAGGCCAATGACGAGGATGGCACCGAGACAGATGTCACGAATGAAGAAATTGCCGATAATGACGAGGTAGCAGAAGACGCAACAGATGACGAGGAAGAAGCTGTTACTGAGATCGCATTTGAAAGCGATACAGATGACGAGGAAGAAGCTGTTACTGAGATCGCATTTGAAAGCGATACAGATGACGATGATGACGAGTTCGCAGCAGAAATTGTAGATAATACAAGTCTTCCTATCCAGACCCATCTCTTTCCCACAGCAACTGGAGAACCCGATTGTCCGATTAGTTCTACAACAGAAGACGAGGACCCTAGTTGTTCTGTCTGTTATTGTGATCTGACAGTTAAAAACTGTGTCACCGCACTATGCGGTCATACTTACTGTAATAAATGCTTCTTCAGATGGATGGAAACAAACGCAACCTGTGCTTGTTGTCGTCGTCCATTTGATTCCAAGACAAACCTCACAGATGAGCAGTTGGATCGCGAGTATGACGAGTGCTATATTCGCTACCAGCATCTTTTGATTCGACACAATACAGCTCTACAGCAGTCAAACCGACTCTTCCGCGAAAATGTTGCAATTGAAGAGCGAACCAGGAGTATGATGGCTCGTCAGATTCGTGTGCGAGGAATGGTTGATTATTCGCGTGGATATAACGATGGTTGTGTTGCCGCGCATGACAAAATTATTAATGGAGGCAAAGGTATTAATTCAAAATGTTGGAAGAATAAATCTCAAAACAGTGAGTGGGCTAGTGGGTTTCATAAGGCATATTACCACGAGAAATCTGAAATGAAACGTAAGATGCGTAATCTAGATAAAATTAATAAGAGAAACCAAACAAAGCGTAGGCGTGCGTTTAATCTTTCTGATGACGAGGAGGATGCGTATGCATAAAATATTAGACATGAATGAAATATTACTAATATATACCAAACAATCAGACAAGGGAAAACTTAAAAAGTATTTTCCTAGTAATAATAAAATTGAACTTTTTTTTACCTATTAAAAAACATTATCTCTAACATCTCACAAACGAACCACAACCCACTTAAAAAGAAAACACAAAACTAATTCACAATGTCTATGGAATTCTACAACACTGTATCCGTTGAACCCACTACTCCTGTATGGATTCCGGTTACTAAAGTAATTACTCTTTCTGAAAAGAGAGACAATAAATATCACAAGCTCCAGCAGCAGATGAAGGACAATGGGTGGAAGCTTTATCAAGATGAGTCTTATGAGAATCCCGAAGGTTTCCTAGAATATTTTCTCCATCCAACATACGGAGACGTAAAGACCCCTGTGTACAACTATCACATGGTCGATGGAACAATTCTTAAGTTTCCACTAATCGATCGTTCTGATGATCTAAAGGGGCTGGGATGTTCGTTTCACTATAGTATGGGTTTTAGCAAATTAACTTCTAATGAATGGACTTCTTATTGGGACACTCGTAAAGGTCATCGCGACCTACGTTACCAGACTTATCTGAAGCGTCGTCAGGAAACTAAGAAGGAATGGGAAGCCGCGAACGCAAAAATCAAAACGCACCCCAAAACAATTTCCGTATAAATGTATAAATATATAGAAAATTGAATTATTTGTTATAAAATTTTTTTCTTTGTAAAAAACAATAAACCCATGACAACACTCCCAGCAACAACGGATACTATATCCCGAATAGAATTTATAAACAATTGTCATAGAATATATGACGATATACATGGAGAAAATCTGGTATCGCATATTTTCGAACCCGTTACACAAGAACAACTTGTGGAACTAATAAATATTTATTTTGAAAATCCATTGACACGATGGAATAATATTAATAAGTATCTTAGTAAAAGTAACATTAAAATCAATAAAGCCACTACTTTTTATGTAAATGCATTACAGCACTATATTTGCAATGACTAAAATAAATAAAATAAAAACAAGGAAATTAAAACACATTATTTTGATATACAAAATACAGAAAATTGATGTTTTTTAACTTGTGACAAGAAGTAACTATTAACAAAACCAATAAATAAATATGACAATCAATGAACAACAAGTTAAAAAACAAGAGTATATTTCTTCATTTAAAAAATCACAGAAGAAAATGAATATAATGTTGGCAAACTCAACAAATCTATATGAAAAAATAAAAGCAATGAGACCATTCTTCTTAAAAGTTATTAGAATATATGATGTTCTCAAACATGATTTGGAATGGAGTGAATTCTTTCAAGTCGCTTACAAAAAATCTTCTCATCTGTTAAAACAGATTAATGAACTAGAAGGCATAGATGAATTGAAAGTAAAAGAGGAAAATTATATTAATTCCTTTAAAAAAAATCTAAAAAAAATGAAAAAAATGTGCGAGGATACATCTATTTCATACTACACATTACTACCAGATAGAATGCCAATTGATGTGAGAAGGCATTGTGTCCAATTTATTTCACAGGCTATAGTTAATTAAAATCTAAAAACGAAACAACTTTTGAAAAGTTGGACAAATATAAAATTGAATTTTTTTTTATTAACAAATTGCTAATAAAAAACAAACAAACAACAAACCGACAAAATAATTAAACTAAAATCAAAATGTCCAGAAACGTTCAATGCCCATTACACGGTTTTATCACACTTACACCTCTAATGTGTAAGATAGTAGACACACCCGAATTTAAACGACTACACAATCTTAGACAAACAGGTGCTGTATATTGTGTTTATCCCAGCGCCAATCATACCAGATTTGAACATTCCATAGGCGTAGCACATCTAGCAAAAATTTTAATTAAGTCACTACAGACAAATCAACCCGAATTAAACATATCAGACCGCATGGTAGAGTTAGTTCAAATCGCAGGACTAATCCATGATATAGGTCATGGACCGTTTAGTCATCTATACGATGACTATATTATAGATGAACGTATGCCGAAACACGAAAGGCGAGGCATTTTCATGTTTCAGAAAATGGTAGAAAGTTATAACCTAGAATTAACCCCAAATGAAATCGAAACAGTAATACATATGATTGAACCGCCAGAACATCTAAAAAATAACTATTTGTATCAAATCATAGCTAATAAGGTTTGTTCTATTGATGTAGATAAGATTGACTATATTCAGCGTGATAGTTTTCATATAGGTTTTGGTACAAGTGAAAAGTATGAACGCCTTTTAACGAAATGCCGTGTTGTAAGTTATACATTTCCAGACAAAAGTCAAACAAACGAATCTCATACCAACGGGTCTGCCTTAATGCTGACATGGCCAGAAAAACTACAAAATGAAATCTTATCACTTTTTCAAACTAGATACAGGCTTCATAAAGAAGTTTATACACACCACACAGTAAAATCATGTGAATATGTAATTTCCGATATACTAAAAGAAATGTTAGGACAAGTGAAAACCTCATTTAACCTGCTTAACGATAGTATGATAAATTGGCCTGTGAGTAATAAAGTAATTCGTCTTAAGACGCAGTTCGATGCGAGAGATATTCCCAAAATGATAGGGGAAAAGGTAATTTCGTATAACGAAAAAAACAACCAAACCTTAGAGTTTGAAAAAAAGTTAGACGGTGTAATTAGTGGTTTAAATGAAGCCGGTATTGCTAATAGAGGCTGGTCACGAATAAAGATAGGCTTTATAAGCGGACAAGGAGTAAATCCATTAACTAAGGTTATTTATCTTAAACATCGTACGAATCAACCTTATACAATTCCAGAAACATCTAATTACAATAGTTTTATGGTGCCTAATAACTGTCAGGAATTTGTCTATAGAATTTATATAAACGCGTCACATAGGTTAGATTATGCTAAGTCTTTATGGAATAAAATAGTAGAAGATATTTAACGCATAACACAACCAAAACATAACAAAACATCACAATCCGACACCACACATGGCGTCTCGCAGCCAAACCTAATATAAAATTGAAATTTTTTAATCTGGATATAAACACTAGACACTATAGGCATCTCACTTACACACACTACGGAATTAACCCAAAAGACTACAGAAATCATGTCCGCAAAACAAGAAATTACTACAACAAAAAGCACTACAAAAACCTCTACAAAACCCCAGGAATACCAATACGAACGGTATGTAACTGATAAAGATAATTTAAAAGCAACACTAGAAAGATACGGAGTCGCTATTATACCTAACGTACTAAATGAACAAGAATGTAAAGATATGGTAAGCGGACAATGGGACTTTTTCGAGCATATTTCGCAAAACTGGGAAAAGCCTATTAACCGAAATGACAAAAAAACATGGAGCGGATTTTACACTCTTTTCCCATCACATTCAATGCTATTTCAGCACTGGGGTGTAGGACACGCTCAGGTAAGCTGGGATCTAAGACAAAATCCAAAAATTGTAGATATTTTCGCAAAATTTTGGGAAGTAGAGCCGGAAGAGCTCCTGGTTTCATTCGATGGATTCAGCTTTAATCCACCGCCCGAGGAAACAAATAGAGGCTGGAACCGCAACAATACATGGTATCATACTGACCAGCGTTACGCAATAAATGATTTCCAATGTATGCAATCATGGGTTACAGGTCTAGATGTAGAAGACGGAGACGCAACCCTTGCTTTCTACGAGGGAAGTCATACTCTACACGAAGAATTTGCTGACTCATTCGATATAATGGAATCAGAAAAGGCAAACGCAGACTGGTATAAGCTAAACCGAGATGAAGAAGAATTCTACAGGCTAGAAGGTTGCGAACAAAAGAAAATAAAGTGTCCTAAGGGCTCCTTAGTATTTTGGGACAGTCGCACTATTCACTGCGGCGCAGAGGCACTAAAAACAAGAAAAAATAAGAAATTTCGATCAGTAGTTTATCTCTGCTATAAATCAAGGTCACTCGCCACGGAGGCAAATCTAAAGAAAAAGAAAAAGGCGTTTAATGAACTAAGGACTATGAATCATTGGCCAGTAAGAGGGAAACTTTTTGGCAAAAATCCCAGGACTTATGGTAATCCTCTACCGGAAACCCTACAAGTAACTCCTCCTACCCTAACTCCATTAGGCATGAAACTAGCAGGATTCTAAACAACTTTTCAAACAACTTTTCAAAAAGTTGAACAAAAAAACCGCTCTTACAAATCCATACTATAAATAATACTTACAAATCCATACCTATAAATCTATACCTATAAATCTATAAAATCAACTTTTTTTATCAAACATTATAGTATATGACAAAATTTAGAAGCTTGATAAAAGATACTTTCAAACTTGTAGAAAAGTTAAATTACGATGAAATAAAATATTATAACGATTGGTTAATAGGAACAATAGAAATAAGAGTTTCTAGTAAAAAAGTCTTTAGAAAATGGACAGAACGTCATTTTATTTTAACAAATACACGATTATTTTACAAAAGACCATACGATATGTATTATAAATCTATTCCTATAAAACACATTGAATTATCAGGAATACAAAATATAGACGAATATTTAAAATTTAAACTTTTAAATCGTCATGGTAAAAAAAAAATAATGAAAATTAGATCAACAAACAGTAAATTGCTTTATTTATATAACCAAATGTATACAAATATAAATAAGGTAAGATATACAGATTAGTTTAAATATTAGTGTATATATTAATCAACTTTATTTACATGATAAATACCGGGATGTTCTTCGCTTATAGAACTATCGCTCCCTTCTTCATTAAATACGCACTTAGTATTAGGTGCGAATTTATACTTAAAACCGACGTCCTCCGACCATTTAGTAGGATGAACGTGCGGAATGATTCGACCACACATTTCAGGTAGTTCGTCTGTAACGACAATTTGAGTAATTCGGGACGCAGGAGATCCTGTTTCGCGGCAGCCATCTAAATAACTATTAGCCCCGTCTAATATATTTTTGGCATCTAACATAACTACGCAGCTATTCGCAAAACCTAAATACAACATGTTTTCTTTTTTACACATTTCAAGGAACTTTGATTCTAATTGCTTTTCTGCAACTTTCAGTAAAACATTAGATAGTTCGCCCAACCCCAAATCAACCTTAAAATTTTGCCGTTTCTTAGAGTCTACATACAGCGTATAATCACTAACTCCCTGATGAATATTAAGGGAAATCATTCCTTTATTTTCTTGAGATTGTTCTCTAGCTGTGTAATTCATTTTTACCTTACAAATACTCACTTACATTTATCTTCAATTTTATAATGAAAAAAATTATAAAATTGAAGATATTAAACCTTAAATTGATGACCTAATCAATGCAACTCTTGAAATAACAAGAAGAAAAGAAAAAGCCGATTCCTAAAATAATGACACTTTATATACCTCTTCTTGCTTGGGATATTATTAAAGAATATATGTTGGACTGGAAAAAAACGCATCAAAAACTATTGAATTTATGTTTAAACGTGAAATTTCTAACAGACCCAGAAAAATTATCAGTGAAAAATAATTTTTGGAAATCTAGACCAGCACAAGGTATAAGAAGTGTATATCCAAAAAAATGTGTTAGTTGGAATTATGATAGGAAAACAAAATGTATACAGAGTTTTTGGAGAATCCCCTGGCAAAATAAACTAGAATACAGAACCGAATTGCCAGAAAAAAAAGAAATCGAAGAAATAATAAACAATCATGATGGACGAGAATGGGGTACATATTATTGGATTAAGAAAACATTTGCGAACAATAAACAAGGAAATTATTGGTAAATATATAATGCATCTTATAATATAGTTATTTTTTATGTCTTTTTTTTTCGTATTTCAGTGGATATTTGAGTCTAGAAAATTGAAATTATTCTATTATGAATAATTTCAATTATTAATGCACACAGAAATAGATTTTAACCTTGGTAAAACCGAAATTGAGAGTAAAGAAAAACAAAAAAAAATAGAAATAAAAACAGCAATGAAAAACGCAAAAACAGAGAAGAAACAAGGCGATACGAAAACTAAGACAAAAACTAAGAGTGCAACAAAAAAAACTAAGAGTGCAACAAAAAAAACTAAGAGTGCAACAAAAAAAACTAAGAGTGCAACAAAAAATGCGAATCCAACCTGGTCCTTAACTATAGGAAATGGAGGGGAAAATCATACTGGAATGGAGTTTATTGGCAGTATGAGACAGCATGGAGAAGGCTGGGATCTAGATAGGCTTTTGTATGCTAAAGGTATATTAGAGACGATGTTTGAGAAAACTGTAGACCTTTATAATTTGAATGAGCTGTGTTTAGAGGGCGTAACTATACCAGAAAAATGTGAAGCGCCAAAACCAGCCTATTTAATGGTAGTAAGAAACTTTTTGACAAATTCTGTTCATGAAAATTTTAAAAAAGAATTAAGTAGTTATGAATGGGATAGAAAATATTATGATACGAGGAGGAAAAAGGTTTTAAATAAAAATGCTAGGGCGAATGTGTGCTATGGATCTAACTATAGAGCACCAGATTATGAAAATAAAAAAGGTACAATTATTGGTTATGAGCAATCACCATTAGTTTTGAGACTTAAGCAGGTGGTGGAAATTTTGATGAAAGACAACTCTTTAATTGTAGAGGGGAATCAGTATGATGATCCTAGTGTAAATGGAATTGGACCTCATGGTGATACTGAGAGAGTAGTCGTCGCTTGTTTAAGGGTAGGAGCATCTATGCCTATGAAATATGGCATGTTTTGGAATTGTAAGTTGAGAGGAAAG
>Ga0206131_10004321_pt1 | contig 15646 bp, 24 predicted proteins | sample Helgoland_Spring_FD_148636 | JGI IMG/M metagenome (GOLD analysis project Ga0206131, IMG submission 148636) | Pelagic subsurface seawater microbial communities from Kabeltonne, Helgoland, North Sea - Helgoland_Spring_Bloom_20160517_1 | ecosystem: Environmental > Aquatic > Marine > Epipelagic ...
CACCCTGAAACCTTGGCTCACTGCTCTCGACCGTCTTGATCAAGCCTTCAAAGTCCTCAAATGTCGCAGCAGTGGCGCGGGTGAACGTGGGATCAGTGCCGGTGGTTGCTGCTAGGGTGTTCTGGCCCTTCCAGTAGAACAATGGGGATGGTGCTGGCGGGACCGGAGGAATCTCAGGGCCACCTATGGATCCACCAAGCTTGCGCTGGCTATGGAATACCGGGTTGTCCTCGCGCTCCTGGGCCATCAGTCGGTCAGTGGGCAGCGACTTGATGTCTGTACCCACGCCCATCACAGAATTCGCGAAGGTTGACGTAGCCTTCCGTGATCGCTTTTGATTTATTCTTCCAGGGGTGAAAGTGCGTCTACGTGGCATGCTGTCAGTCGGGTTTCAATCGGTGACTAGCATTCTCACATCATATTTACGCTAACAATACTGTCAAGGGTACAGGTTTCACGTGAAGCGAGAGTGCTCGGGATGCCAGTCATCAACGTCACCGACCAGGTCATCCATCTCGAAGGTTGTCACGCCCTCACCCGCGCCCAGTAGCCCGTAGTGACACGCCTCGCATACGTGTGACTCTGGCCCCTTATCTGGCTTGTCAGTGAACCTGTCACCACCGCTGACCTGGATCCGCTTGTACTTGTACGCGCCAGCGAGCCCTCGGACCAGTGTCGTGCAGTTGGGATCAATCAGGATCGACGGCCTGCCGTTTGACAGTGACCGTAACTTCTCATCAAGCGCCGTTATCCGCACCTCGAAGTCGTTCGTGTGGCATGGCATCGCCTCATCGAGACCGGCTAGTCTGAGCATCTCAATGGGAGTCTCGTCGCGGGTCTGCGCCATTGCATCACCCGCAGGGTCGCACCAGACACTGATCGTGTAGCCGCTGTAACGCTCGGACAATAACCGCCTGACCTCTCTCCCGAATGGCAGTGCGCTACTGTTTTCGGTCACAATCTCTTCCAGCACGGACCACTGACCTAGCCCGGTTGACTGCATGACCACCGCTGCGGGTGTCCGACCAAAGTCTATACCAACGACAAGGGGGTAGCCGGGAATCGCCTCACACGCGCTCACATGGATCTGCTCGTTGAAGTCTGGGTGTACCGGCCTGCCGTCACTGAAGTGTACGAACTCGTTGCCCAGGTTCTGCCTGATGTAAGCATCACTGACGGCGCCAGAGACCTGGTTGATGTAGTAATTCTCGGGCAGGTTCTTGGCGTTCTCCGCGTTAGGGTTCGGCTTCCACTGCCCCCCCTCGTTGATCACGCCGCCCGGCTGTATCCCGAAAAACCACTGGTCAGGCTTCTCCGTCAGCGCAAGCTTGCCAAGCCAAGCATCCCGATCTGGCGCGTTTGAATCAGCCAGCATCATCTGCCTGGACCTCGGCGGGTATCGACCCGTCCTGCCGAACAGCAGACTCACCAGGGCGAATCGCATTTCCTTTATCTCGTTGACCCAGACCCACGAGCACTGGAGACCTCTAGCCTTCCTCATGTCCTGCTCTAGGTCGAACGCCAGGAAGACAACCTCCGCGACTACCTTGGACCCATCAGTCTTGAAGTAGGTCGCCTTCCACGTTGGGCTCTTGCCGCCAGCACCGTTGACGAACGTGCCAATGGTCATCTCGTCAGTCCAATCGCGCCAGTCCTTGATCGTTGTATTCTGCAAGTCAGCGAAGGTGTTACGTGCTATGACCCCCCTGGTCCTGCGCACCGGCATCTCAGTCTTAGCGCCGAAGACATCTGTCGTGGTCTCGTTACGGGCCTCTTGGTTGTCGATCAGGTGTAGGCACTCAGCGATACAGGATTGCGTCTTACCTGACCCTAACGGTCCTATTAGGACGCGGTGATGATAGTCATCCCTTGCCTGGTGGAACCTTCGCAGGGTCTCGCCTTGGGGCGCGTACCTCACCTTTATCTGGGGATTCGGTATCGCGTTCTTTTTTGACATTGAATATCCTGTCGAATTCTCTGTTGAACCTGCTGTTATCCTGCGGTCGGTGGTAGTGCCTACTCATCGATGATACTGCCAGTAATCCTGCGCCCTAGTTAACCTCCTGCGTTCGATGCTGGTCCTCATCCACTGACCCATCACATCGCTCCAGCGATACATGAATCCGTGGGATCCTATCCGGTAGGGTTCAGGTGGTGCGCCATCGACCTCTCTGATGTGCGTGGCCTCCTTCAATCGTTGTACGTGCTCTGCTGATTGCCATTCTTCTAGACCCTTATCTCTTTTTGCCATCATTGCCCCACATTAATTTGATATCGAATCCAATGCGCCAGAGCCAACTCCTCTTCTGAATACCAGATGTCCCAACTACGCTCCATTTTCTATCTCCATAATAAATCGCCCGATGACTTCAGGTATTTGTGGAACAACCGCATTGCCTAACTGTTTAAGTCGGTGTGACCTTCTGGAAATCCCATCAGCCACTCGACCCAGGTCGGGTTCAACTTTCCAGATTTCGGGTGTACCACCTGAGAAAGCATTAACTGTTTCCCTAGATTCATACGCCGCTGCAAAGATGGATTGCTCAAGTTCCCCCGATCCCTGTTGTCGCTGGCTGCTGGTGTCGGCCACATCCTCGCAGGGCTTCCCATCACCGCCTTGGCTGCCAGTGTCGGAGTCATTCTGTTGAACTCCGCAGGATACGCCCCCTCCTTCGCGTTGTGAGCCGTTGGGGTATGCCAAAACACCTGCTCCCGAAGCTGCGCCTTCGGATGCCCCTGCTCCTTCCGTTTCGATGCGGCCCCCTTCCCGTCCGTTGCTCTTGGGGCATGCCACAATCCAGATCCTATCTCGGTGATGGTGCGCGCCAAATTCTGAAGCTGAAATACAGTGCCATTCCGCATCATACCCGACCTCGGAAATGTCCCAGAGAACTCGCTTAAACCAGTCTCCCCCTCCTCCGTTAAGCAAAGCTGTGACGTTTTCAAAGATGGCATACTGGGGTCGAATTTCCCCAAGTAGACGGGCGCACTCAGACCATAAACCCGATCTTGTGCCTTCCGATATACCGGCCTGGTTTCCTGCGACTGAGATGTCTTGGCAGGGAAATCCTCCGCAGAGAACAGAGATATTTGTGATTCCGTCACTGTCTAACCTCTCTTTTGTGAGTGTTCTCACATCATCGTAAATCGGCACATCAGGCCATTTATTTTCCAGCACCTTCCTGGCTTCTGCATCAAACTCGCAAAACGCTACTGTCTCCATCCCCGCCCGTTCTAGGCCAAGGCTGAACCCTCCGATCCCGCTGAACAAATCAAGGCAGCGCATTCTTGGCCCTCTCGCTTAGTTCCTTGCTATGCCACGCCTCTGCCCCCTTAACAATCTCGTCCAGGTACTCCAGCGCAAGGTCTGACGTTCCTATCGCGCCTGAATGCCCCCGGGGATCCCGCAACGCCAGGCTGAAGCACTCAGCTAGTAGCATCTGCTTCTCAAATATTGTCCGCTTCGACACTAGACCTTCTCCCCCATGCCCGTGTAGTCCAGCGTCATCACCGTCCCTAGGATCAGTTTCGCCTCCTCTTGGCTATCCCGCGCATCGGGCAGGTACTTGTTCAGCAGTTTCATATGCCCCGCCAGAGCAACCTCTAGTCGCCTAACCTCCAATGGCTCTAGCTCATTATTTAAGTCCTTGAGTTTGCCAATCAAATCAACGCTGTGTCGGAGGTGCTGTTGTTTGCTAACGAGTTCGCGCAGGCTCTCGACACGCTCTGCTTTAATCTTCTGTGGTAGCGTCTGTCCTGACTTCATAATACCTTCCCGCATGTTTCGCAGCATGATCCATCCGTTAGCATTAGGCTTGCTGAAGAGTATCTCTTGTTGCTTCTAACGATACTTCCCTTTCGCACTAACGCATCGACATGGCACTTTGCTGTGTTGGCTGATGACCACCCGAAGTGACTGCAAAATTGTTTCATTGTTGGAGTCCCTCCCCGAGAGTCCCGCTGAAAGTCCCGGATAAAATCCAGCACCTCATTCTGTTTAGCCGTCAGCATCGACTGCTCTCATCCGGTCGCTTAACCTTTGCGCCCTGGCTGGTGTCTGCTCGTACCATTTTGAGTCAAGCATCTCGTCTGCTGCGGTCTCGTAGTCGAGGTTCTCAATCGCCGCCCACATCTTTTTAAAGTTGTTGACCCCGGTCAGTCCCAGTTGATAGGACATGTGTGACGTAACCAGCACGACCTCTGAAGGCCTGTCGTTGAGTATTGGGTGCGCCTTAATGACATCGTTAATGATTGCGGGGAATCGATGACTTACGATCATCTTTGACTCGTACTCTGACAACCAGGTAAGCCCGTGGCCTATGGTCCCGACACCTAGCGTGTCTTCGTAGACCTCGGACCTGAAACCCTCTTCCTCGCAGACGTTATCAACCTCGCTCTGCACTAGTTGTTGCGGTTCACTCATTTAGTTAACTCCTCGTATCGTTTGACCAAATCAGCAACGTGACCAGCAGCACTACCAGCAGCAGCAACTTCGGCAGCAGCATAAGCATAGGCGGCATCAGCAGCCTCGGCAGCAGCAGCGGCAGCCCTAGCATCAGCCCTAGCATCAACTGAGTTAGCCCTTAATTCTTCTGTAGTAACGTCCTCGCCTGCCAACCATTTATTTACTAGTTCAATGTGTTCGTTCATTTGTTTAACTCCAAATTAGTGCTGGTTTTTGTGGAGGACAGGGTTACCAGCAACCTGCATCTCAGGACAAAGCTCATACTTCACCCCTCCTCGTTGTTAGAAAAACTTGCCACCACCACCGACCGGACTGTAAGGACGTTTGTGCCTTGGTCTAGGACCGTGCTCACCGATGTAGACCTGATTGCCAGGTGTTGCAATCCACTCCTCAACGAGAATCTTGTTTAATCGAGCCTCCTCGATTTTCTCTTCAACTGTTTTTTGCGGCCTGAACTCCCGCGACCTTTTGCTCTGTCTCAGGCTCAAGTTGCCCAATTGCAATCGTTTCGCCATTACCATCTCCCTCGGGTCCAACCACCCACCCTGACACCTGAATAAAATATCGCCGCTTGAAACCTTGAGTAGCCACGTGCTCTGAGCATCTCCTGGAATAGCTGGTCACATACCTTTCGGGTCTGCCATTTGCTGGCGTAGAGATGATCGTGGACCACTGCTGGTTTTCTGCTGCGACCTGTTCGACTCATAATTGAACGCATGAAAAACGGAATGCTCGCTAGGTCCGTCTTTGTCCCGGCTGGGACTCTCACGAAACTGGATCCTTCGTATGTAAAATCGTTCGTGACCTCAAACACGCCAGGCTCATCGTCTAGCGTTTTTAAGACCAGGTCGGTGAATACGCCTTTCATTCTTCGCCCATCGTTCTAGTGGCGTTGACACAGAACAGGTTAGTACTCAGAAAAATAACGCAGTAATCCACCTGCCCGGGCGCCCCTCCTGCAATCGTCTTTCGCTCTTCTGGTAGCGAGGAGCAGCCACTCAGCAAAAGTGTTAGCAATAGTATTCTCATGTCATCTCCTTCAACTCGTTTCGGTAGTACATAATTTGTTCAGCGAGGTCGTAGCGGTTCCACTTCCACGCCTGCCGAGACTCTTCCTCCATTTCAAGAACAGCATCGTCACCAATCTCCAGGCATAGGTTCCTTCTGAACTCATGCGGCATGCCTGACCTAAACGTGTTGCAACCTGGACACTGCGGTCGACAATTAGATTCGTGATGCCGTGTTGGGCTCTGTGTCCGAGGAATGTAATGTCCGTTATGCATCTCAGTGATCTTCCGATTGACGCCGCACGTAAAACAATCCACCGTCAAGCCATCTGCCGAATAATTCCTGCGGACATATTTTGAAAACTCCGCATCTAACAATTTTATTAGCTTCGGGATAGTTTTCTCTGGCAGCGGAATTCGTGGCGCCATTACGATTGCCTCATGCTGCTTTGGTTTCCCGTGTTTCAAACAGGCCAGCCAGGTCGGGGTTCTCCTGCATAATCATCCGAGCAAAATGCGCCTTGTGATTGTTGTTGAGTTTGAAGTCGTCTTCAGCGTCCGTTGTCATCATGAAGTCCCAGCGCAGGTTCTCCCAGAGTGTCGCTATCCCAAGTTTTTTGGTCGGGTGCATGCGGCGATACTGTCGGCTCTGAAAAACCAGCGTCTTGTACACGTGCGGGTTTTTGTTGTGAAAATCAATAAAACTTTCAGTGATCGTCATTTCTGTTCCCTTGGCAAAATCAGTCCATCTAAATCGGTTGCTGCCCATGCCTCCATCGCCGTAAGCAACTCTGACATGCTGATAAATTTCATTGCGTGATCGTTCCTGGTGAGCTCAGACTCGCTTTTCTTGTACGCGCTGCTCCCCATGTACGTGAAGCCCGCTGGCATACCAGGGACGTTGTCGACAAGCTTGGTGTTGCCGAGATTCAACAGCACCAGTTGTTTGACAGAGTCTTTGCTGACCATTACCTGTCGCGCCTGGAGGTGATTCGCAATCACGCCGCACCAGGCATGAAACATTGCGTTCTGGTCCAGGCTTCTCATCTCAGTGATGCCAACATTTTTGCGATTGCATCCAGACCCAGTTGCTTGTTCCTGGGCGGTGGCAATGCCTCACGCTCGAAAAACTCGACCTTCTTGACGTTCATCTCCCGCAAAAGCTTCTTGAACTCACCCAGCGTCGGAGCAAAGGTCGGGAAATGGTCAACAAGCTTGAGCAGCGCATCATCGACCCGGTCGGGGGCTTCCTTGGCGAGGTGAGCCAGCCACATCCGTTTGGTCTGCGACTCATCACCAGACTTCCAGGCGCTGTTTGGATAGAGCACCTTGATCGTTGCAAATATCTTGTTGACCATTGCCTTCTGCTCACCAGTCCATGTTAAGGAGGAGTTCCGTTGCGGTCTGTTGATGATTTCGTTGACTGTTTCCATCGTGTCTCTCCTTTCGAGGTTTGTAGACGTCCTTCCAACTGCTCACTAGGCTGTTCTCGATGATTTCGTTGACGTCATGATTTTGCTGGCCGAACTTCTCGATCTTGTTGGTCAGTGCGGTGATTGCTCGATCAGAGTTGACCGCCTTCAGCGTCTTCCTCATCGACAGAAACTCTTCCCAAAGTCCTGGCTCAACACCAAGCGGAATTGACCGTTTAACAACACAAAGCTTTTCTTTCTTGGTTCCCTTCTTGGTTCTTCTTGGTTCGGGTGAACTCAGTTCAGGGGTTTTGGAACTCAGTTCAGGGGTTTTGGAACTCAGTTCAGGGGTCATCACATCAACCACGGAACTCAGTTCGGGGGTAACTACTGAACTCAGTTCAGGGGTTTTGATGGTGTATTTGTTGCGGCGACCATGCTTTCTTATGACAGTAATAAACCCGCTGTTCTCCAACCTCGTTGTGGAGTCACTGATATACCGTTCAGAGCACATCGCGGCTTCCGCGAGATGAGCGTTGCTGGGATCACACCTTTGAGTGTTGCTGTTCAGGCAGTCACAAAGAGCGATCAGAACCAGCTTGTCCGTTTGTGTGTCAGGCGTTTGCTTAATCGCCCAGGCCGCTGCTTCAAAGCTCAAGACGCTTGACCAGCGTTGATTTTCTCAACCTGCTCCTCAAGGTAGAAAAACAACTCATCGACTCGGTCGCTGCACATTCGGCCCCGATCACCAACCTTCACGTGATGGATCCAACGATAGTCAATACCCGACTCTTCGCTAATTTTCGGCATGTTTCGCCCCAACGAACTCATAAAGTCAGGTGAGTTCAGTAAACGGCGACAAAGCGACAACCGCTTCTCCCGTGGCCTTTCAATTTCTACCATAATGTCCTCAAGCGCATTTACTACTGATCATTAGCATCTTACACGACATGATCCCGAGAGCAATATTTTTCTAAGCGCATGAGGCTGCGAGGATAAATTCAAATTATATTTGACCTCCAAAACATTATAGTGGTATCGTTTTTCTTCTCGCAGTAGTGGTTGGGGCTACCCCGACAGAAAAAAAATGGATACAAATGAGCACTCCAAGCAATAGGTTTTTAAGAAGCAATTTAGTGTTGCTGATGAATCTGCAAGACAAGACGTTTGCGGACATTGATCGTGAATACATTAGAGAGACAAGCATGGTGAGCGGCAGACACCTCAGAACAATCGTTGGTGGTGAGGGTCGAAACTGCACACTCCAGACGCTGGATCACATGGCTAAACTTTTTAAGGTTAGGCCGCAGGACATGATCTCAGAAAACGCAAACGACTTAGAAGAAAGAAAGGACTGGGCTGATCCAGTGCTTGAGAATTTGATTAAGGAATACCGGAACGCAACGAACGCTGGCAAGGAGCTGATTAGGAGCACTGCCGCAATGGTTCCAAAAATAGAAAAAAACAAGGTTTAATAAAGTCAAAAAGGAAATAAAATGAGCGGTTCTGTTTTGGACTTTTTAGATGATTTACCAACTCAGTTAGATTTTATTTTATTGAGCTTAGATGACGACGAAGACCCGACACGGTTGATAAAAGCTATGTCTGACAGATTTATGCGAACAGGGAAGCTCGTGGAAACACTACCCTGGGAGAGTGCGGCAGCCTTACTGAACCAATCAGTCGAACTAATCCGATGCAATAAAAAGGATCAGGCCGCTACAATGATTTTGTATTTGAGAAAACGAATTGACAGTTATACCGGATTAAAACACGTTGACGAAATCCCAGAAATTTTTCAAAAAAACACTCATGCTCGAATGAAGTGGGTGCTAGAAAATAGCCTGCAAAAAATCCCAATAATTCTAAAATTGATTTCCCCTGCATTCTCCGTAGCAATTGTGTCCGGGAGGGCCGTGACCGTTGAACCAAAAATAGATTGTCATTTGCTGGATAAACTCATTGAAAACATCAGAGTAACCTCACTAGAACTGTTCGTTGTCGAAAGCAGAAGTCTTTCGGCAAAGTTATTTTTCAGCAATATTTTAAGACGTTTTATCGAAGTCAAAAAAAATATTGTCAGCAATTGTTGCCAGGAAGCTGTCAAGTGCATCAACGAAATCGATCTTCTAATCAAAGAGTTTGTCGCGGCATAAGCACCTCTGTTTTTTTTGCTCGAAGTATGTTGTTTAGAACATGCATTCTATTTTCAGTGGTATTTACAGGCATGAATATTAGAATCCCCTGTCGTACAAAGTATTTATGTTGACTTTAAATGTCTTAAAGAGCATTATTATTTTTGCATGCTTTACAAAGCATTTCTCGCAAACAAGGAGCCATAATGCCAAATTTAAGCTTTCAAGAATCACAGCTTTTGCAAGAACCAGATCCCTTCTACCCGCCGTCAAGCGAGCTTCACGCTGAAGCGTTTCAGACGTTTTTCACACAGTCCGCTGTCGACTGGTCAGAATTCTTTGCACCCGAGGACTTCAACATCAACCCTGATTGCAGGGACATCAACCAGCATCACATGGCCCTCGGTTTGAAGCTGTCGATCATGTTCCGTGACCATTTTGAGGACAACTACCAGGACTGGGAGGAAGCGTGATGTATTTGTACAAACAGGTTAAGTATCGAAACCAAGACGAACTTATCGCAGCAATTATTCAGGAGAGGAAAACATCGTGAAAACATCAACATTTGAGCAGTTATCACAGATCAACTGCAACGACCACGTGCAGACTAAAGGCAAGTTCAGCTACTTAAGCTGGACCTGGGCATGGGCAATCCTTAAAAAACACGTACCCGATGCGACTTTTGAGAAGCACCTGTTTAACGGCCTGCCCTACATGGTTGACGCGCAGGGATACGCATTTGTGTCGGTCTCAGTGACCGCTGAAGGCGACACGCTAACAGAAGTGTACGCAGTGTTAGATAATCGCAATCAGCCTATAAAGAACCCCACGAGCTTCCAGATCAACACATCACTGCAACGGTGTTTAGTTAAGGCTATCGCCTTTACAGGACTTGGGCTCTACATATACGCCGGAGAGGATCTCCCGGACAGCGACGAGCCTCCTGCCGTTTTGAAAACTGAGGTCATTACTGCGGACCAGGTTGCAACGCTCACACAGATGATCGATGACTCATCAACTGACGCTGTTGCATTTTGCAACTTTCTAAAAATTACGGACATCCAGACAATGCCGCCAGCAGTCTATGACACGGCAGTTCACGCACTCACTAGCAAGCTCAAAAAGCAGAGGCAAGCATGATTGTTGAGAAAATGGAGCAAGGCTCACTTGAATGGCACGAACACCGTGCCAAGTACCGCAACGCAAGCGAGGCAGCGATAATTATGGATTGCGCCCCCGCGTACTGGAAAACGTCAAAACGGATCCTGTGGGAGCAAAAGCAGGGATTGCGAGGATCCTCGGTCGATGCAAACAACCCTGCAATTTTGCACGGGAACAACATGGAAGCAGCGGCGTTGGCTTGTTTCAATAAGAACTTCAACGCGAACGCTGCGCCAGTCGTTGGCGTAAACGGCCTCTACTCGGCATCACTCGATGGCTGCGGCACAGACCGAGAAGGACGGTCGCTTCTGGTAGAGATTAAATGCCCCTGGCGCGGTACTTCTTCAGAAGTCTGGAGGAAGGCAGCAAGCGGTGAAATCGCCTCTTACTATTATTGGCAAATGGTTCACCAGCAGTACGTGGTCCCGGTTGAGCAAGCATTCTTCTTCGTCTACATAAGCGACGACCAGTTCATCGTCCTGCCTCACATTTCGACTGAGGATGACACAGCCGCCCTCCTTGCCGCCTGGGACGACTTTTCGGCATTCGAGCCAGAGCCCGACTTTGTGGAAATGGAGGACGAGCACATGAAGGTGCTTGTCACTGAGCACCAGGCGCTGATCAGTCAGCAGAAACACCTGAAGGCTCAACTCGACCAGGTCGAAACAGCTATGAAGGCAAAGGCCGGTGACGACAACGTGCTCGCATTCGGATGCAAGATCCAAACAATCGAGCGCAAAGGCTCTGTCGATTACAAGCAGATTGAGACCTTGCAGGATGTTGATCTAGAGCAGTACCGGAAGCCACCATCTAAATACCAGAAAATTTCATACCTAAAAAAGGAAGCGTAAAAAATGGCAGCACTCATTATCGCAACAGGCAACGTAGGTCGGGTTGAAACCAAAGAACTGTCAGACGGCAAGAAGTTAGTTAATTTTTCAATCGCCTCAAACGAAAAATATAAGGGTACGGAGACAACGACCTGGGTCAATTGTGTCGCATTTAGCGCGTTGGCTGACATGCTCGATCAGCGCATGAAGCAAGGTCAAAAGGTGTTTGTTGAGGGTCAGATGCGGAACCGTAGCTGGGAAAAAGACGGTGTCACACATTACCGCACAGAATGCACAGTGATCAGGTTTGAGTTTTTGAGCCCGAAGAGTGAATCCAGCCAGACAGAGATGGCGCCTGCTGACGATTTCGAAGATGACGAAGTACCATTTTGATCAATAACAGAAAACGAGTACCGAAAGAGACTTGCACCCCGGAGGAATGGGAGATGGTGTCTGCTGCGCGGCGTGATAGCCAGTACACTGGGAACCGTCATCTGGGGGATGCAGCCAACAACTGGCTACAGAAACCGTGGGGAAGGACCAGGAAGCGCCCAGCGGTTGACGATGAATTTAGATGTAGAGGACGATAAATGATTGTGACAGAAAAGAAAATCATAGGCCTGCTAGGGTACACTTCTAGCCAGATACGCAGACGCAGGCAACTGCACTGGACCGAAGGGCGCCACTATTGGAAGGAACCCGGTGGAGCAACCTGCTACAACACAGAGGAGATTGCGCAATGGATGGCGTCTACGAAGAGAGAGGAAGGTGCAGAATCATTTGGCGCGAAGGAAGGCGCAGGAAGTCGCTCACACTTCAGATCCCATACTCACCAACTGGTGTAAAACGCGCCTGGAAGATCAGAGAACAACATATCAAAGCGTTTCGGCGTGGAGATAAAGTAACAAGTCCGGTCCAGACGTTTGGCAAACTATCCCAGACTCGACTTGATACGGCCCAAATATCCCCTGAGACAAGACGCACTCAAAAGTCGTACTTGAACAAGTACTGGAGCCCACTGTTCCATGTTCCAGTCAGTGAGATCGAGTACGGTGACCTCCTCGACCTGTTTGGTAATCTCGACAAATCCCCCAAGACCCTAAAGCACATTCTTTCTGCCGGTAGCCAGGTGTTTGAGTTAGCCATCAAATCACACTGGCGAACTGACAACCCTGCCCGGCTATACGCAAAGGAGGTAAAGTTGGTGAAGCGAAAGGTTGATCCCTTCACCCGTGAAGAGCGGGATATGATCCTGGATGACCTCAAAAATAACCAACACCTATTCTATGCCATCAGGTTTTATAGCGGACTCAGACCCAGTGAGGCCATCGCTCTCAGGTGGTCTGATTACAAGGACGGCGTATTCAGTATCACGAAAGGCCGCGTCAGGGGTAATGAGGGGCCGACAAAAACCAAAGTTGACCGGGTCGTGCCGGTACATCCATATGTTCAAAAAGCACTCAAGGCTATGCCTCGGCAGCTTCACGACAGTCACATTGTCACGAATCAATACGGCAAAGCGTACCAGTCATCCACCAGGCTGTCAGATGCTTTCTCACGGTCGATGAAGAGACTAAACATTCGGTACAGGTCGCCGTACAACGTGCGTCATACCGCCGCCTCAATGATGCTGGAGAGCGGAATGCGCCCAGCATACTGCGCAAAGGTTCTGGGTCACTCTCTTGAGATGTTCTTTAATGTTTACGCCGACTTTGTGGACAAAGATGAAAGCGAGGCGCAGCGAAAAATATGGTTCGAGATAGACTAGGCGCGGAACATTTGCGGAACAATTGCGGCCAGAAGATGTCAAATGGTGCAGACTAGTTAGTGACCCCTCACCCCATAGCCCTTGTTACACGTGAAACATTGCTGCATCAACCTGCATTATCTTGACGCCGTGTGGGTTCGACTCCTACCTCTTCCGCCATATTTATCCAGTTAAATCAGTAACTTGCACAGCCTCTCGATCTAGCGCGGAACACTCGCGGAACATTCCATAATTCACCTAGTCGCTGCTAAGCACAGGCTAGCCGCTGCTAAGCATAGGCTAGGCACTAGCACGAAACAAAAGTAAGACTTTGTATCTTATGGATAAATTAATATTCTATGTCAGGGTTTTTCTTACAGACATAAAAAAGCCCAGCGTTTCGGCTAGGCTTTTTAGAATCCAAACTTGGCAGGGCGGATTCAAATGAGAAACCTGTTCAAAATGAACAAAGAGACTCACTTGTTGTAAAGATTATATTGAATTTTCAACCTCAAATCTACCACCCTGGGCGGTGGTTTTTAACCAAAGCCAGGGGTGACAAGCTGCATTCACGTGACGTAAGTGCAGTTTAAGTAAATTTTTAGTTACGGGTAAAGAATCATACAGCCCTTTGTTCAGTGGTGTAGTCATCTTGTGACTGCACTTCGCCTGAATCAATCGTACCCAGTTCCGATGGTGCCGATTCATCAGTAGTTACATCTACGGCCTGCTCAATTTCGCTCAAAACGCTTTTCCTTTATGGAAGCATGGCGTATTCCCGCCAAGTGGATTTCCTGATTATAACCTTGAATCAAATTAATACAAATAGGCTTGTTTATTGAATGTTACTCATGTTTATTCGATTAGAGTTCCGTTAATAGATTGGATGAACGATGGCATCCTTGCATCTAGCTCCATGTTGACCTGATTCTTCCAGTTAATAGTGATAGTCCCAAAAGCCTCGCTGATCTTGTTGAAGTAGTCAGTAACGTAATCATCAGCAGTCCACATCTTCCCATCCTTATCAATTCCGGTGTCCTTTACCCTGATCCCTTGGGCAAATACTGTTTCATCGCTCATGTTAAGCAGGGCTAGATACCAATCGAGATCAGCGGAAGATCCAGACATTTTCCAATAGGTATCGTAGGTAGTTCCGTCTTTTTTAAATTTGTGCATTTTACAATCCTTGAGTTAACAATTACGCGCCAGAATCATCTTCGTAAAGATCCTGTGGATTCTGACCTGTCTGACGGGCCAACATCGCTGCTGCTGCTGGGATGGCTATGCCGTACTTCCTAGCGATTGAAATGAGGTTCTCGTCAAACACGACATAGTTAGATGTGCCTCCGTCAAGGCCACGGCTGTTCCCGTCTTTGTAGCGGATGCCTTTGATGCCTAAACCGCTTAAAGCATTGCTTGCTTCAGCGGGGTTTGTTGCTTTAGGTGCTGACTGGTAATAAAGATGCTCTCCTCTTAAGTCAGATGGCTGTTTTGGTAAAGGTTTACTTGAATCGTTAAATAAATTGTCAAGAAGTGCATTGTCAAAATCATTTAAGGCTTTTTTGTTGTCTGTAAAGCCCAAAGTTTCCATATTCTTACGCACTAAATCACTCTGCTGACTCAACGGCAGATCCCAATCAAGGAACTCATCAGGGGAAGCGTCTATTTCTACTTGGTACATGGCTCCCAAATCAGGAGCTAATTCTTCTATTTCGTCGGCCATATCTGCTGCCATCTGCCGATAATCATCATCGTAATCAAGGTTTGAGGCTATATCTCTAAAGTCGGCGGGGGTATCGTTCAGCATGGCTTTCTCGTACATTTCCATTTTTTCATAATTACCGCTCCGCTCTAATGCATTGTACCTACGCAGCAATTCCTCTTCGTAATCTAAATCTCTAGGCGTTAGTGTGTCCCTGTACCCCTTCGCCACATCTTCAGCCTCGGCAAAGTACAACCCATGCCCGTAAGCCTGCGCTCCCTCGCCGGTTCCTATTTTCGACATATTAAAACGCCCTAACGGATGTTCTTTCAGCATTTTAGCGCCTTCGGGTATCGCGTCATCCATAGACTGATAGACTCTAGCCCCGTCAGGCATCTGTAGCTCCCTTACAGGGGGAAAGTCGTGGGGTGAGCCGTGATAGGCTATTGTCTTTTCTCTTGGGACTTCAGGTGTCTCTAACCGACCGCTTACAGTCTCAGGAGAGCCCAAGCCTTTCATCTCCGCTTCTAACTTCTCGCGCTTGATTATTTCCCCGAATGTTGGAGAGTCGAACTCTACCCCCATCTGATCAGAGATGCTGCCAGGCGCGGGGGGACGCGATAGCGCGTCTATTTCTGCCTGAATACTTTCTCTGGTACGCTTCATTTTCTTCGGAATCATCCCAGCAGTAGCCATGCCGCCCGGCACTGCCGCTAAACCATACTCCCATGCGGCAGGATTGTCGCTCTCGTCATCGTTGTACTCTCGACGCATGAGGTTAGCGCCCTCAGTAAGATCACCCACAACAGGCACAAAAGCAGTCGCCAGCGCAGCCGTATCCATAGGGTGCATCTCCGTCAGAGCGCCTACCATCTTCCCTGGGTCCATCATCACATCGTGCGCCATTCTGCCAGCACCCTGCGCTAAGTCAGCCGCGCCACTGGCAACGTCAGAGAATGAGTCAACCATAGAGCCAGGGTCCATCATCGTGTTGTAGACGGCGTCAGCAGCATCCTCACCGAAGTCAGCAAGCCTTCCAAGTGTCTGCCTGGCAAATCCCGCAGCGTTCTCTGGATCTAAATATTCTGAAAGTCTCATCGATAACCCCTGGCCTCTAGCTCGTCTTCTGGTCTGTTGTCTTGGTAATTTATAGCGCCTGATGCTAATCGACCTATCCGGTTGTTCTT
>Ga0206131_10004323_pt1 | contig 15637 bp, 12 predicted proteins | sample Helgoland_Spring_FD_148636 | JGI IMG/M metagenome (GOLD analysis project Ga0206131, IMG submission 148636) | Pelagic subsurface seawater microbial communities from Kabeltonne, Helgoland, North Sea - Helgoland_Spring_Bloom_20160517_1 | ecosystem: Environmental > Aquatic > Marine > Epipelagic ...
TCACTTTCAGTGCATTGCTTATCCTTAAGCAGGTTTAAGAAATTATTGACGGCTTTTTTCTTCTTTGCCTTATCTTGAGGCAAATCACTCATGAATCCATTTAAATCTGGTAGGATATCGTCACATGTACGAACTACATTGTTGAAGTAGTTTGTCATTGACTCTTGCGTTCTTGCCTTAAAACCTTCATTTTCAATCTTTCTTGAAAGTCTGAAATAATCTGATATAATTCTTTTCTTGTAGACCTGTTTTAAGTCATCTTTTGCTTTCGTATACATGGTATACAAATTATAATAGTAATAGCTCAATTGCGCATCTTTAAAAGTATTATTTGCTGCGAACGCCACAGTAAACAAAGAATCTGCCTTTTCACGATTAGGAACAGAGGATTGCAAAATATACAAACCACGAATAGAAGCTTCTGCAGCATTAAAGAATCCTTTTTGTTCTGCACGATCATAAGCTGCAATTAGTGTATCTATGTATAGTTTCTTGTTTGCTTTATCCTTTTCTGTCGCCACTGTATTTCGCATGGTTTGAATCATGTTCTTATACTTCTTCGCATCATAATTACCACAGATTGTTTCACCTTTTAAGTAATACATAGTTGCTCTTGCGTAATCTTTTACCTTTAGCTCTTGCCCGACAAAAAGCTGCATTCTTTTGCACTCTCTATCTTGCAGAGAATCTTGTTGACCAAAGGTCATAGAAACCATAAAAACCACCACTAATCCTAATCCAAACTTCTTCATGTCTATTTTAATCTAATTTTCTTTTTCTAAACCACTTTTCAAAATTGGATGGTGAAAATACCATACCAAACTTAAATCCAATGTACTGTTCTTTCAAATCTGCATCAACTCCCGTTGCTTTCTCTCCTAGCACAAAAGCAAGATTGAGAGAGGATAGCGACATTTGAGCAAGTATCGGAATACCAATTCCAAATGTCGTGCCACGATCAAAATAAGTTTGACCATTCGAAGTGAAAGGCAACTCACGTTGAAAATAACCAACTCGATAATTCAACTTTTCTAACATTTTCAATGTGGCAACATTTTCGAACAATCTGGTCTCAGGAGAATAGCTTAAACCAAAAGACATCATGTTTGAGGCATCAATCGACCAATCATCAGATGGGTCAAGTTCAGAGCGAATACCTTGATTCACTTTATATGACACGGCTAATGTCAAATTTGGTCGTCTCGTAGTTGCTTTTCGTTTTGTCTCTTTAAAGAACAACTTATACTTAATGCCGATTTCATACGAATTTAACACCCTAACTGCACCTGAGGTATTTGTGGTAAATACGGTGTCATATATTGAGGGAGCGTCAATATTGGCAGAAGCATAAAGACTATTTTCAAATGAGGCATTAAAGCTTTGTTCGGGATTCATTGTAAAACCTATGAGCATGGTTTGCCGCTGACCTATTTGCTGTTCAAAATGCGCTCCTATTTCATAATGAAATGCTGAAAGCCTTGTAAGGTTGGTTGATAAACCTCCTGGATTTGTATCGGCATTTAACAATTCGCTCTTTCGTTCATTCGAAACAAAGCCAAAAAGATAGGAGACATTTGCACCGATAGATAAATGGGTACGTTTGGAAGCAATAGGAGCAAAAGAAAATCCTAAAAATGCGTCCTGAAGGTTCCCTCGTCCATTGTACGTATATCTAATGGAATCAATTCCAGTAAATATGGATTGACTAAATTCATAACCCACATTTGAATATGGTTTTAAACCAAAGGCAAACCCACTTCGCTTGGTGGCTTTAAAGGCAAGAGAAAAATGATCAAAAATGGTAGAGGTTTTAAATTCATTTATCCCTGCTTGTTGGAAAAAAGAAAATCGGGAGTCAATACTTAAAGACAAAAGCGTATTTCCTTTACTCAATCTTGAATATGATGAGGGATTAAAAAAATTAACATTCGTAGAATCTATCCAAACACTATTTACATTTCCCAAGGCACCGGTAATAGCGTTCACTCCTGAATTGTATTCACCTATGCCGTATGAGGAAAGGGGATGACTTGTATTGACTTGAGCATAAGAAAGCTGAAGTATTAGTCCAAAAGCAAAAGTTAATTTATAACGTATTAATCTCATATATCTCAACAATTCCTTCGAGTGTCAAATTTTTGTTTGCAAAGATGTTACTTTTTTGAGGGAAATCAAAATAAGTAGCATCCCCTCCAGTGATTAATATTTGCAAATCATTAAAGTCACGCTGATAACGAGAAATTAAGCCTTCTATTTCATGATGCATACCATTAATTACACCTGATTGAATTGCACGTGTTGTATTTTCGCCTATGATATGGGTATGCTCTTTTATATTTAATAAGGGCAACTTACTGGTGCACTCATGAAGTGATTGATATCTCAAAGATATTCCAGGAGCAATCGAACCTCCTCTGTAAAGGTTATCTGCTGATAAAAAATCAAACTTAACACATGTCCCGATATCAATGATCAATGAATTACTCAAAGGAAACTTTGCAGCCGCCGCAGCAACATTACACAAGCGGTCAACTCCTATCGTATCCATCGAAGTATATTCACTCTTAAATGGTAATTTGAGATTGTAACTAATTTGGAAAAACAGACCATTATTATCTTCAACCAATTTTTTGAAATCTTGATGCGTTACAGAAATGCAAACAACCACTTTGTTAATAATAAAAGGAATAATTTCATCCAATGAACTAAAACGATCTACCGTGGATAATTTACCGTTTTTAATTACAGCCAATTTGATAGCGGTATTCCCTGCATCGATTATTACATAGTCCTTTTCTCGCTTGAACATGTCACAAAGATACAAGTAACGCTATATTTTTCGAGAATAATTGCATACTAAACCAAAATATTCATATTTTTGCCTCCGCAATGGCTGGTGCCTTAGCTCAGTTGGTAGAGCAATGGACTGAAAATCCATGTGTCCCTGGTTCGATTCCTGGAGGCACCACAAAAGAAAAGCCCCTCAATTAATGAGGGGCTTTTTTTGTTTGAAATAAGGAAAGTGCCTTATTGAAACAAGGAGATTTTTAATGTGATACAATTAAAGTTTCAGAGGCCATACATTTCTTTTTATAAAAATATCCGACCTGATATAAACCTACCTTCAATCGTCTCACAGTAAGGTTTTTAGAAAGGTCACCTGCTAAAATTGTCACAGCTCCATCTGATTTATTAATCAAGATGACCTTGTCTATAGGTTGTGAAACATCCCAGTCCAAATTTACATTGGATTCTTTCTTGGATACTTCTAATTTAGCACTGGAAGAACCGAGGTCAGTCTCATTGCTAAATGAATTTAAAAATATGTCTTCGTGAAATTGATTTTGTTGTGAAAATGTAAAGTTGTTAATGATAACGAGACATATTATTGTAACTATTCTATTCATTTGTTTTTTTAATTCTTTTGTTATTTGTTGCTACAAATTTACGCTGACAATTAAAGTTTTATGACAAATAAAGTTTGGCAGTTGTTCAAAATACCTATGCATATGTAGTTAGCACTAAGTGTTTATTTGTAGGGTGTGATGCGTGAAGAGAATTCATCATTAACAATCAATAGTTATTTGAGATTCTATGTTTAAGTCTATAAATGATACTTTGTGCCAATTCCTTTTAAAATGCATTTATGTAATTAAGATCTTTCTGTAGACCTTCATAAAGTATAAAGTAATTGATGTAATAAAAACAGGCCCACCTTTCTGTAATGAATAATTATCGTCTTGCGATAGCAACAAACCAAGAAGAAACACAAGGCATAATAAAAGGTGGGCTGCTTTCATTGTTTGTTGTTTGCTGTGTTTATCAAAAGTATAAGCTAATATTTAATGAGGTTTCATTTATAAGCTGATAAATCAATATATACGCCTTTAGAATTAGTAATAGCTAAGTAATTATACTTAGTGACAAAAAAGAACAAAAAAAAAGGCCCGAAGGCCTTTTGCTAACTAAACTATAAACTATGAAATAAAATTTTAATTAATCACTTTTAATTTTTGTATCCCTAGGATTTCATTCTTGCGAATGAATCTAATGATATAGACACCTTCTTCTAGATTCGAAGCTGTAATTAATGTTTGTCCTTCTTCTACGGAAAGCACCTTAATTTGATTTGTTGCGGCTAAAATCATTTGAACTTCTGTTATCTCTGCCCAATCTGGCCAAGACATTTTCACTTTTGCAATTAATGTTGGGTTTGGGAAAATGTTTGCCCTGAATATTTCTGAGGTTGTCGGGTTTAAAAGATCTCCACTTACAGTAGATTCTACGCTAAATGGATTTTTTTGTTGAAGATCATCCTGACTCATAGCGTTTCCAGAAATTAAAATAAACGCGCCTAAAAAGATTTTTGTAATAGTTGTTTTCATTTGTCTGTTGTTTTAAATGTTGTTTTGTTTTGTTTATGGGTCAAAGGTGCTGACTCTTTTGTAATGAATATCTAATAATCCTTTAATTGAAAACCAAAATAAACCCAAGCACTGAAAAGAAGCTAAGTAGTAATACCTAGTAGGTCTTGGGTGTGAGTAGCAAGAAGAAATGAGAAAATAGTTATTAAATTGCTGAAAAACAGATCGTTAAATAACAATAATACGTAGTGTTTTCGTGAGTTAGCTATTTCTGTAAAAATTGAATAAAATCAATATGTAAGTTTGACAATCGCGCGTTATAGGTATCTCTTAAGTCGGTTGGAAGTTCTGGATACGCAAGCAAACGCTCATATGCATCACGTATGAGCATCGTATCACGATTTTCCATATTAAAGTCTAGAATTGCCGCATTTTTTTCTAAAACTATTAGCAGGTCTTTAAAGTCCGGATATAATAATGCAATAGAATCTCCATAATCAATAGCCCTTTGATAAACACCAGCGTCATCATAAAGCTGCTGCACATCTGCTAGACAGTATGCCGACAATGAATCTTCGGGGAATGCCTTATAATATGCAAGGTTTCGATTAATTAGTTCTATTCTTACTAATGATACATCCGTCTTATACTTAATAATATCTTCTTTACCGTAGCTACGCAAAACTTCCTGAGAAAGATTATATATTGACATTAAAGAATCATTCATCGTCCTAATGTCATTTTGAAGCTGTTCTTTCGTATCAATCTTATTTATGGTATCTTTTTTGGGTGTGGACTGACAACCTAAAAATATTAAGAAGAAGATTATTGGTATTTTTTTCATTTTCTCGTTTTTTTAGGGAACCTCATTTTATAATCAATATCAATTTCACCACTTGATATATTGTTAAGCTTTTTTTGAATCATTTTGCGTTTTAGAGGACCTAAATAATCGGTAAATAAAACCCCTTCAATATGATCGTATTCATGTTGAAAAATGCGAGCCGCATAACCAGAATATGATTCCTCTTTTAATACCCAATTTTCGTCATAGTAAGAAACCGTAATATTTGGCTTTCTTGAGACATTTTCTCTGATTTTCGGGATGGATAAACACCCCTCCTGAAATGGCCATTCTTTACCCTCCTCTTCCTCTATAATAGGATTAATAAACACTTTCTTAAAATCCTCAATACCTTCAGCTCGCGGGTCGTCTTCACCATCTTCATCCTCAGCGAATGGGCTTCCGTCAACAATGAACAAACGTATATTCTTGCCTATTTGAGGAGCGGCAAGCCCAACTCCTTTCGCCTTGTACATCGTCTCAAACATGTCAGAAATCAACTGCTTTAAATCTTTATAATTCTCATCAATTTCTTCACAATCTTTTTTGAGAATTGGATCTCCGTAAGCAACTATTGGTAAAATCATGTTCGTATTTTTTGTAAAATTAAAATTTTAGGCTAACTGTTTGCGCTCAAATAATCTTGTAATATAATTGTGGCACTAAGACGATCAAGCCTTCCCTTATCTTGTCGTTTTTTCTTTGAAACAGTTTGAATCAAGGTTTGTTGTGCGATTTTTGAAGTCATTCTCTCATCATACAAGGCAACATTACATTGAGAAAATTGTTTTTCGATCGCCGTCTTTAACAAGCGCACATTTGCTGTTATATCAGTATCTTTACCACTAAGGTCGAGAGGATATCCAATGACTATAGTCTGAATGAATTCATTCGCTACCAGATTTTCAATTTCTTGCATTAAATCAACAGATGCTACAGTTTTTAACGGAGTAGCTATTATTCCTAGGTCATCTGAAATAGAAATACCTGTTCTCTTTAAACCAAAATCAATTCCAATTGCTTTATTCATTGAGCAAAAGTATAAAATAGAACATTACTAAACTTTACTCTATTTACACTTTTAACATATTTAAAGTTTCCTTAGTGAATAATGTATCTATATTTGCACCGTGAATACAAAACAAATTGATTTATTGGAACGCTCTGCAAAGCTTTTTATGAAGCTCGGTATACGCAGTGTTACAATGGATGATATTGCCAATCATCTGGGTATATCAAAAAAAACGTTGTATAACCACTTTAAAGACAAAAGTCAACTCGTTAGAGAAATAATTAGGTTAAGGATTGCCCAAGATCAAGCAGTATGTAAATCTTTTGCCCTTAAATCCATCAATGCTATTGATGAATTAATGCATATCTCCAAATTCGTAATTGAATCTCTTTCCTCAATTAATACTACTGTTTTTCATGACTTAAAAAAAAGCCATCCAGATGCGTGGAAAATGTTAGAAGAGCATCGTTTTGGATTTGTATACAATCAATTTGTAAAGAATTTACAGCGGGGAATTAAGGAAGGTTTATATCGTGAAAAAATACATAAAGAAATCTATGCAAAACTCCATATAGTAAACATAGATGCGATCATTAATGGTTCTATTTTTCCTTGGCCAGAATTTAAATTTGAGACCGTCTTTCTAGAAACTTTTAGAATTCATATTAGAGCCATTACTAACGATGCAGGGCTAAATTATTTTAAAACACATTTATTAAATATCAACGAATGAAACATTTACTAACGCTTCTTATACTCTCAGGGCTCTTTCAAGCGAATGCTCAGGTTGGACGTTCATTTTCGCTGTTAGAGGCTAAAGAGTATGCGCTCAAAAATCATATCAAAGTTAAAAATGCAGATCTAGAGTATAATAAAGCCGTTGAGAAGAAAAAGGAATATTTAGCAGCTGGTATGCCAGAAGTAAATATAGCGGGATCATTTAATCAATTTTTAAACTTACCTGTTCAAGTGCTGCCGATTTCCTTTTTTGATCCTACGGCACCCGAAGATGATATTATTGCCTTTCGTGCAGGAACTGAATTTAACTCTAGTGCGAATCTTCAAGTAAATCAACTTTTGTTCGATGGCTCTTACTTTATTGGAATTCAAGCATCTAAACTCTTAATTGATGTGCAAAAGATTCAAAAAACAAGAACGAATGAGGAGGTTCTTTTCTCAGTTATAGAGGCCTATCATATTGCAGCTGTGGCTCAAGAAAATTTAATGTTTTCAGATTCCATTTACAAGATTACTTCCAAATTAGAGGAGAAACAAAAAAAATATTTAGAGGCAGGACTCCTAAGTAATGAAGAGCTTGACCAAATGACTTACGCTGTTCTTAGCGCGAAGAATGCCTATGAAAATTCCCAATTGCAATACAGCAATACGATTGCACTGCTTAAGTATGCCATGGGTTTTCCACAAGATTCAATATGCGTATTGAGCAATGGGTTGGTTGACCTTGATGAAAATGCTTCTCAAATCAATTTGGGCTCAATAGACGACAATTCATTACTCCCCCTACTTCAGACACAAATTCAGCTGTCACAATGCAATGTTAAAAATAATAAAGCCGGATTTTTACCATCCCTATCGGCATACTTTCAACAAGGCTACAATGCCTATCGAACTAAATTTGACTTCTTCCAAGACAAACCATGGTACTCACAAACTAATTGGGGTTTACAAATGAATATTCCTGTATTTTCCAGTGGAAAAGGACGCGCAGTAGTTAAACAATCTGAAATTCAACTGTTACAAGATGAATACAACTTTGAATTGACTAAGCAAGGTCTAAAGCTTCAAGAAGTGCAGCTTAAAAATACGATTGCTTCAGCTTTAAAAAAGAAAGAACTTCAAAAAGAAAATCATCTATTGGCGGAAAAAATATATAGAAATGCCATCAATAAAGAGAAGCTTGGAAATGGGAACAACTTACTGGTTACTCAAAAACTCAATCAAACGATGATTGCTCAAGCTGAATATACCGCAAGCCTTATTGAAGTATACAGAAGCAAACTTGAACTCGACAAACTTTACAATAAATTAAAATAAATCCTGATGAAAAAAACAATCATTTTCGGAACACTCCTGTTTACATTATTGAGCTGTGCCGAAACAGAAACAAAAGATTCTGAAAAAGAAGAAAATAAAAAGACATCTGCATTGTTGCCTTTAGTTCGCTCAGCGAAAGTACAAAACACAAGTTTTAACCATAAAATTTCAATTCAGGGTAATATAGAGACTGCTCAAGATATTCTTATTAACTCAGAGATGTCAGGAATGATTGAAAACGTTGCAGTTTCAGCAGGAGATCAAGTCAAAGCAGGAGCTATTTTACTGACTATGGATGCCGCCATTTTAAATGCCAATATTAGAGAGCTAAAGTCACAGTTGGAATTTGCTCAATATATGCTCGGCCAACAAGAAAAATTATTTGAACAAAATCTCGGTTCAGAATTCGATAAAAAAAGTGCGGAAAATCAAGTGAATTCACTTGAAGCAAAACTAAATACAATGGAAGTCCAGCTTTCAAAAATGATTGTCCGTGCACCCTTTAGTGGTACAATTGATCAGGTTTATGCAAAAACAGGTCAGCTTTCCGGTCCTCAAATGCCTTTGATGAGGCTTGTAAATATGTCAAATACTGAGGTAGTAGCATCGGTCTCTGAAAAACACTTTAAAAGCATAAAAAAAGGAACCAAATTAACCGTTAATTTTCCAAATTATCAACTTGATCCGATTGCCACAAAAGTATCTAGTGTTGGGAGCTACATTGAACCGACCAATAGAACCTTTACAATTCGCGCTGATATCATGAACAAAATCGGTTTAATGCCAAATATGCTTACAGAACTTGAAATAATGGATTTCGAAATTGAGTCAGGACTTGTAATACCATCTAAAAGTATATTGAAAAATGCTAAAAGTGAAGACTATATATGGGTACTTGAACCGGCTAAAAAAGAAAGCTTCAGTGTTCAGCAGGTATTTATCAATAAATTAAAAGCTTATGATGGTCAAGCACTTATTGAACAAAACGATTTGATTAAAGAGGGCGCTTTAATTATTGAAGGTGGTGCAAGAGGTATTACTAAAAAGGATTTGGTTAGAATCAAGTAACATATAAAACATGAGTAATTTTAAAGGATTCGGCTTAACAACATTATCGGTTAAAAACACAAAAACAGTGTTTTTAATTGCAATTGTTATTGTTATTGGGGGTATGCTTGCCTATCAATCTATGCCCAAGGAAAATTTCCCAGAATTAAAAATTCCAGAGATCTATATAGGAATCGCGAAGCCAGGTTCCTCTCCACAATACATGTCTGAGAAAATATCCCAGTCAATTGAGAAAGAAATAGGTGGCATCAAACTGGTTGATGAAATTAATTCCAACTCCGTGCACGGTTACACAACTATTCGTGTAAAATTTGACTTTAAAATGCCCGTTGATGAGGCCTTACAAAAGGTGAAAGATGCGGTTGATCAAGCGAGAACTAAGAGTGACTTCCCTCAGTTACCTGCTGAACCTAATATTTTTGAATTAGATCCTTCTAAAATGCCCATTCTGAATATTAATTTACGGTCGGAAAATGCATCTGTGCTTAAAGAGGTATCAGAAGAGCTAGAAAAACAGTTAGAAGAACTTCCAGAAATCAGCGAAGTAGATATCCGAGGCTTACCGCTTCAGGAAATGAGGATTGAAGTAGATCCTATAAAAGCGCAATCCGTCAAAGTTACACTCGACGATATTCAAAATGCCGTGAGTGCAGAAAATCAGACCATTCCTGGTGGTGAAATTCTAATGGATGGAATTAGAAAAACAGTTCGAATAGAGGGAGAATATAAGAGTGCCGAAGAACTCAAAAGAACAGTTGTAAAACAAGATGAATTTTTACCGGTATACCTTGAAGATGTTGCTGAAGTATATTTTGGAAATGCCGATACAACATCCTTCGCAAGAGAATTCGGTGTTGCAGTGGTTATGCTAGATGTGAAAAAGCAAGGCGGAGAAAACTTATTGGTCGCTTCAGACAAAATAAATAACATTATTTCTGAATCCCAATCAAATGGAGCGATTCCCAAAAGCGTCGAAGTATCTCTGACCAATGATCAATCAAATGTGACAAGAGATATGGTTTCCAACCTCGAAAACTCTATTATTCTAGGAATTATTCTTGTTGTCGGTGTATTGCTATTTTTCTTAGGGTTGAGAAACGCATTATTTGTTGGGGTCGCCATACCACTTTCTATGCTCATGTCTTTTCTAATTCTCAATTCAATGGGAATTACTTTAAATGTCATGGTACTATTTTCATTGGTGCTTGCTTTGGGGATGTTGGTGGATAATGGAATTGTTATCGTTGAAAACATATACCGTTATATGGATGAAGGAAATTCATCGTATACGAGTGTTGTTCAAGGTGTTGGTGAGGTGGCGTGGCCTATAATTTCGTCAACAGCAACAACTGTGGCAGCATTTGTTCCTCTGGCTTTATGGCCAGGAATCATAGGGGAATTTATGAAGTTTTTACCGATGACTTTGATGATTGTCCTCGCCTCTTCCCTATTTGTTGCTCTCGTTATCAATCCGGTCTTGGCAGTAACTTACATGAAAGTTACACAGAGCCAACCCAACAAGAAAAAGATTGTAATAAGCTCTTTATTCTTCACCACTCTTGGAATCTTTTTTATTGTTTTTGGTTGGGTTTCTTTAGGGAATTTTGTTGCATTTATTGGCCTATTATCTCTGGTGAACTTATTCATTTTCCTACCGGGAACAAAAACATTTCAAAACAAATTCTTACCAAGACTGGAAAGGGTCTACGAGAAATTTCTACGATTTGCAATTAAAGGTAAGCGTCCTTTGGTCTTTTTAGGTGGGACTATTTTACTTTTATTTTTTTCATTAGGGCTATTCGCTATATTTCCGCCAAAAGTGGAATTCTTCCCAAATAATGAACCTCAATATGTCAACATATTTATCTCACATCCTATAGGCACAGATATCGGAGTCACAAATGAAACAACACTTAAAGTTGAAGCTGACTTAAATAAAATTCTCAATGAATATATGGATGCCGATGATACGACGGGAATACCCCAAGATGAACGATTAATCAAATCGATTATATCTCAAGTGGGAGAAGGCACAAGTGATCCGGCTCAAGGGGTTACTATGGGCAACACCCCACACAAGGCAAGAATTACGGTGAATTTTTGTGAATTCCAATTTAGACAGCGAACAAAAACCTCTGATGTTTTAAAGAAAATTCAAGCAGGTTTACGCGGTAAATACAATGCGGATATTGAAATTACTGCTTCAAAAAATGAATCTGGCCCCCCACAGGGAGCACCCATAAACATTGAAGTTACAGGGCGAGGTGAGTATAAGGACCTCATTGCAGCAGCTGAAAACATAAAGAATTATTTGGATAGAAAGGGTGTAGCTGGTGTTGAAAAATTAAAACTGAACGTGGATGCAAATAGACCGGAAATTCCAATCACTGTTGATAGAGATCAAATTCGAAAACTAAATGCTTCGACCTATCAAGTTGGAATGGCAATTAGGAAGTCTCTTTTAGGCCAAGATATTTCAACATATACCATTGACGAGGAATCACATGACATTGTTGTCAAGTTCGATAGTGAAAGTAGAAACAACTTGAACGCTATTTTGGATCAGAGGTTGGTATTCAGAAATAACCAAGGGAAGCTTATGAATATACCCGTAAGATCTGTTATTGAGGACCCTAAGGAAAGTACAAGCTATTCTGCTGTAATTCGAAAAGACCAAATCCCATTAGTAACCATAACCTCTAATGTTACAGAGGGGTTTAATGCAAATGAGGTCGTTAAGGTGATGAAAAAAGAAATGGAAACTTTTGAAAAAGAGAATCAACTCTCAGCAGGCATAAAATACAGATTTGCAGGTCAACAAGATGAACAAGCAAAAGAGATGGCTTTCTTGAGTAAGGCACTTATGGTGGCTTTATTTTTAGTGTTATTAATCATTGTTTCGCAGTTTAATTCCTATTCTGCACCAACTGTGATACTGCTAACTGTGCTTTTGTCTCTAATTGGCGTATTCCTTGGACTCGTTATTTCAGGTCAAAATTTTGTAGTCATTATGACCATGATTGGAATCATCTCATTAGCAGGAGTGGTGGTAAACAATGCCATCGTATTAATTGACTACACCAATTCATTGAGGAAAAGAAAACGAATTGAAAAAGAACTAGGAGAAAATGAGCTATTGAGTAACGAGGACCTTCTGGAATGTACTATTCAAGGTGGTAAAACAAGATTGCGCCCGGTATTACTTACGGCTATTACAACAATATTAGGGCTTATTCCTTTGGCTATTGGCTTTAATATTGATTTTGTAGGATTATTTAGTTCATACGAGCCAAATATTTTCTTAGGCGGTGACAATAATATGTTTTTTGCTCCAATGGCATGGACAATCATATACGGGCTAACCTTTGCTACATTTTTAACACTCGTTATTCTTCCTGCTGTATACTTACTTTCCTACAGATTCAAGATCTGGTTATATGGTGTTTTAGGATGGAAGATTAAAAGTAACTTTTAAAGTCAATTATCGTTAAACTGCACATGAAAACGACTTCAATCCTATTTTTGACGATACTACTTCTGGCATGTGAAAATTCTAGTAAAGACAAACTTCCAAAGGTTGAAGAAACACTATTTAGAAGTGACTTTCCGGAAGGAGAACTCCTTTTCGATTACAAAGACTCCATCGAACGATCTGATGAATTAGCAGATGTATTGAGCCTTGAATTCACAAGTAAAGAAGGTGTCATTATCAGTTCATCTGCCAAAGTTGATCCTTTAGGAGATGTTCAAATGATCAAACTTCATAAAGAGTTCGAAAATACTATTGATGAAGAGCTTTTCTATTACCGAAATGGCTTAAAATTAATAACACTGAAATCAAATATTGTATTTAGTGAAGATAACAACTTTTATTCTGAAACTATCTCCTTTTATGGAGACACAGGAAATGTAATTTACTCGGGGATTAGAAATGAAATAGACCCAGATTCATTGGAGAAGAGTAGGTTCTCTGAAATTACGCCTACCATTTTGGATGATAGCTTACCTTTACAATTGTTAAAACAAGAAGGTCCATTTCAAACGAATTTCCTAAGTACAGCATTCGCAGAGGAACAAGAAAAATTATTTATTGTTGTGGGGGCTCTTGACCGTTCATTTACATCGACACTAGCAATAAATGAAAAAAATAAATTAATTGAAAACATCCTTGAGGACCAAGAAAAGTATGTTGGCGCGGAATTAAGAATTGAATTTATGCACACTACACAGACAGATGGCTTTTCATTTCAGACCCTGCTAAATGCCGAATTGCTTGAGAAATAGAACATTTTTTTTCGAAAGATTAAACTTTCTGAGGATTCATGCGTCTTAATATCTGTGGGTACGTGTAATGTAAAAAAACTAGTACTATTAAACTTTAAAACCCAGGGCATCAAATGCCTCTAACTTAAATATAAAGAATGAAAAACATTAGCTTGACGCTACTATTCATGAGTTTTATGCCTCTTTTTTTCGCGCAATCCATGAAGGTAACCGGTAAGGTATTTGACACGACAGGTACCAATGCCCTAGAAAATGTATCCGTTATTGCGGTACGGTTAAAAGACTCTCTTTTATTAAAACATACCAGAACAGCTTCAGATGGTACATTTGAGCTTTCAGGTTTTGCACCTGATACTTTTAACTTGATGATCGAGCATCCTGGACTTGATGAGAAATCCTATTATATTTTTGGACATAGCGGAAACGCAGAGATAGATATTCCTTCTGTGAAACTAAATCCTAAATCTCAAGATTTAGAAGAGGTTGTCATTTTTGCAAATAAAAATCCGATTTTTTTTAGAGGGGACACCTTAGTATATGTTGCGGATTCCTTTAAAGTAGCAGAAAATGCAGTTGTTGAAGACCTTCTCAAAAAGCTTCCTGGAATCAAAGTAGATGAGAATGGGGCCATAACTTCACAAGGTCAGGATATTGAACAGGTTTTAGTGGATGGTGATGAGTTTTTTGGTTCTGACCCCACAATTGCCACAAAAAACCTAGGCGCAAAAGGAATAGAAACCGTGGAGGTTTATGAAAAAGAGCGAGAAGGTGCATCAATTGGGGATGATGATAAAATGCAGGTTCTGGATCTGAGGCTTAAGGATGATGCAAAAAAGGGATACTTTGGTAAATTAACAGGTGCGTCCGATTTTGCTTTATTTGAAGACAATGCATTTTATGAAGGTGAATTCCTTTACAATAACTTTAACAAAAAGCGAAAAATTTCAGTCTTTGCCTTAACCTCTAATACCCCAAAATCAAATATAGGTTTTGGTGATGCCTCAAAGTTTGGTTTAGATAATGAACGAAGTGGTAAATGGTGGGACCAGTCCACCCCTCAAAATACTAGTGGAATTCCAAGAACTTTAAAAACGGGAATTTATTATTCTGATAAAATCGGTAAAACTGGAAAGCTTAATTTAAACTATTCTTATTATGAGGAACAGCTTAATGCTGAATCAAACAGCCGTTCAAGCTATTACCTTCAAGACTCGAGCTATAGCACCGTCGATAGTTTGAATCAGAACGATACGAGCAGGTCCCATAGAATAAATCTGTCTTATAAAACCAACTTAGATTCGTTAACCACGTTAGATATTAGACAAAATATACGTTTTGACGAAGCTCAAAATAGCAGTACGACCAGAAATGAATTCCTTACCAGTGAAAATATTTCCTCATTAAAAACCTCCATCATTAATGACAATGACTCAAAAGGTATCTCAAGCACCTCAGAGTTCAGATTGATTCGAAAATTTAAAAAACCCAAAAGAGAGCTGAAGGCGGAATATGTGCTTAGAGCTCAGGATAATGAGACAGATAGTGAATTAAAAAACATCTCCAACTTTTATCTTCCTGTAACATCATTTGATTCTATAGTTCAAGATAAAAGAAATGAGAATGGTTACCTGAATCAATCTAGCAAATTAACGTACACGGAACCCATATTCGAGAAATTTAGATTACAAGTTGAATACTTGTTTCAGAACAATCGATCCGAACAAGAAATTAACACCACGGATCGTTTGAGTAATCTTCAGATAGACACCCTATCCAATAATTTTGACAATCTAAGAATACAGCATAGAGGTACCGCTGTTTTAAGCTATGAAATATACAAACATCTTATTCAAGCGGGAATTGGATTCAGAAACATTGCTATTGATAATAAAAACCTTGTCACAGGAAATATAATCACTCAAAACATTAACAACTTTCTTCCTCAATTTAGATATCAGTTTAAACCAACAAGAGCGAAACGCTTTAACTTTAGATACAACACGCAGTCTC
>Ga0206131_10004330_pt1 | contig 15615 bp, 13 predicted proteins | sample Helgoland_Spring_FD_148636 | JGI IMG/M metagenome (GOLD analysis project Ga0206131, IMG submission 148636) | Pelagic subsurface seawater microbial communities from Kabeltonne, Helgoland, North Sea - Helgoland_Spring_Bloom_20160517_1 | ecosystem: Environmental > Aquatic > Marine > Epipelagic ...
AATTACGGCCATAATGTTGTTCGCTTCAAGCCGCCTTCAATCCGCGGAATTTCTAGAGCAGCCGCGGGTTTGAATCAATCGGGAGGACATCTTCAGGAATAGCAGTCCATGTTCAGTGAGTTAATTAAGTTCAGTGAGTTAATTAAGTTCAGGGAGTTAATTAAGTTCAATGAGCTCGATAAACGGCCATTGGAACGTGATGTGTGGGTTTGATGGATTCTTGTCCTTGCTGTTCGGTTTGCAGGGATGAACTAACTCAGTGGCAGCGGGCAGTTTGATACCGGGTTTGGCAAGCGAAGGAAAATTTTTATGGGAATCACAGAATTTATTACCGGTGCTGTACTTATCATCGTCTTTTGTTACGCCATCACTATCTACAACGGTCTCATCAGACTAAAGAACAATGTTGACAAAGCGTTCGCCAACATCGAGGTTCTCCTAAAACAGCGACATACTGAGCTACCGCAACTCGTTGAAGTCTGCAAAAGCTATATGACACACGAAAAAGAACTATTACTCGCTATTACAAAAGCCAGGTCACTTGTTCAGGATGCCAGAGAAGAGCATAACATTCTTCGCCTTGGGCAGGCTGAGACTGAAATGCGCGAGTCTCTTCACCAGTTGTTTGTTAGCGTAGAGGCTTATCCTGAGCTAAAGGCAAACGAAAATTTCCTTGCTCTGCAGGAGCGGATATCAGTTCTTGAGGATTTAATTGCAGACAGGCGTGAAACATTTAATGAATCAGTTCGCCTTAACAACACCCGTATACAACAGTTTCCCGATCTAGTGATTGCGCGGCCATTCAACTTCATAGCGCTCGAATACTTAAGGTTTCGCGCGGTAGGGTTACTCCCTGTCGCGATAGGCTCTATTCATGATTGATGCTGTACTGAATTTTACTATTAACTTGGATCCAGACAAGTTCATGGCGTTGTTAGTTGTTAGCTTCCTTCTATGCCTAATCTCACTACCAGCGGGGTTTTACTTTATCCGACATGGTCGAATCATGCAGGATACGCCAACCTCGAAAATCCGCAGTGCCAGCCAAGGGTTTGTAGAGTTCAAAGGCCGAGCAAGGTCAATTGATGATAAGCCGCTAAGGGCACCGGGAACCAAAACGGATTGTGTTTGGTACGACTACAAGGCCGAGCAACAACAATATAAAGGTTGGTTCAGCCCAGGAAATCATAGGGGAAAATGGATAACCGTCGCAGAGCATCGCAGCCCCTTTAGCTTTTACATCGATGATGGCACTGGTGTTTGCGCGATAGACCCTGATGCGGCGACTGTAAAAGCTAAATTCACCAACAAGTGGAAACAGGGCAATTACCGCTATATAGAGTCCAGAATTGAAGAGGGAGAGATGATTTATTGCCTTGGTCAGTTTGAAACTCATCAAGGTCCGTCACGGCAGAAAGTCATAAAAGAAACCGCCAGGGCGTCCCTCAACCAGCTTAAAAAAAACCATAAAGCGTTACTTCAAAGGTTTGACGCAAACAGTGACGGCGAAATCGACCTGGACGAATGGAACACCGCAAGAAGCGCTGCACGGGTACAGGCAGAAAAAGAAGTTGACGATGACTACGTACCAACACAGCATCATGTCTTGGTTGAACCATTTAGTAAGAAAAACCCGTACATCGTCTCCTGTTTCGGTGAAGACGAGTTGACGTCCAGATATCGGCTTTATTCTGTAGGTTCCTTTGCAACTTTTTTAACGACAGGCGTTTACTCATTCATCATGGTTGTGATCCGCTGGGGGATCTAATTTAGCCAGTCGCTGGTAGCGCTAGTTACTATTCACTAACCTTTTCATTCACTAATCAAGAACTCAGCTATATTTTTTGTTGCTTCAGCGAACAGCACTTGAGACTGAAGTGGCTGTTCCTGTCGACCAAGCTTTCCAAAAGCTCCCCAACGATGGCATTTTCTTCATTTTTTCTGCGAATTTATCTGGATTTTTCCTGTACAAAAAATTGACTTTCTCGGTCAGGTGGTTTTTGAAGCATCCCTGATGGTACAGTTTTCATTCAACATGCTTTCTAAAAACCAATCTGGAGTTAAAATAAAATGGAAAAAATGTTCTTACAAAGCGGTGACTTCACCGGAGTCACCTTTTGGCTAGTGTCTATTGCGATGATAGCTTCGACTGTGTTTTTTCTTTACGAAGGCCTTACCGTAAAAAAAGAGTGGCGCCTTTCACTTTTGGTTGCTGGCTTGGTCACCCTCGTAGCAGCTGTCCACTATGATTACATGAGAGATTTCTGGGTAGTCACGGGAGAAACACCCGTCGTTTACCGTTACATTGACTGGCTGATCACCGTACCATTATTAATGATAGAGTTCTTTATCATTCTTCGTGCAGCCGGTTCCAAGGTAGGCAACGGATCTTTTGTCAGGTTGCTTTTTGGTACTTTGATGATGCTGCTGTTTGGCTTCTTGGGCGAAGCGGAAATAATGACAAATCAAGCACTTGCTTTTGGCCTTGGAATGGTAGGTTGGGCAATCATTATCTACGAGATATTTGCGGGCGCAGCTGGCAATGCCGCGAAAGAAGCAGACGAAGCGGTACGATCTGCATTCAGTGCAATGCGGTGGATTGTTTTGGTAGGCTGGGCGATTTACCCTATAGGCTATATTGCTGGTGTTCTTATGGAAGGCGCGGTTGCCGCTGAGAGCTTAAACGTGGTTTACAACCTGGCGGACTTTGTGAACAAAATCCTGTTCGGTTTGATCATCTGGAATTTGGCAGTTAAAGACTCTGGCGAAACCTCGCACTAAGAGCTTGGTGTTGTTGCGCTCAAAAAATTGAGCGCAACAACTACCGAGTCAGTTCCGATTATTCTTGGATCACTTTCACTAACAACGTTGCAACTATTGTCTATTTAGACACCCTATCGGAAACACGGTTTATAACAACGGGTGGTACGTGCTTAAAGACCAATAGTTTCCTTTCCTTTCCCTCCGCGCGTGCCTGTCTTTAGTGCTAACTCTTTTATCCTAGCAACCCGAATTACGTTACCACTACCGGACCGATCAACGCTTCCTAAGCCAACCAGAAACTGATCTGGTCTAGCGTGTGATGCGAATTTTCGCCTTAAAAGGATTCGTTGCTTGGATTCATCTAAAAAAACTCTTTACGCCCTTAAAGCAGATACTTTTTGTCAGGGGTATCCTGCGGCCTATTAACTGGCTGTATCTCAAGTTGGCAGCGGTAAGAGTGAATCTAAGCATCGACTAATCATACTGACCCTGCCAGCCACAGACATTATGGGCGTCACACCTCGCGGTAAAGCAACGTCGCCAGCAGGGTAATCAGCTTCGGACACCTACTTTACTGCCGCCACCTAGAATGCTTTTGTGTCTATCTGTCAGCCACCTGTGTCTCCTTTGAGCTTCATTGTAACGCCCCAAGGTGTCCACTAAAGTAGGATGGCTCGGCCACCCCACTTTTGAGGTTTAAAATGTCTGATTTTTTCACTGCAACACAACGCAAGTTACAGCACGAGTTCGCGTCAACAGTGTTGGCCGACAGAATCGTCGAAGCCGCAGTAGACAACACGTTGTCCGACCAACACGCGGAATTCATCCAAACCCGCAACATGTTTTATCTTGCGACCATAGATGAGACAGGTTTCCCATCGTGTTCTTATAAAGGCGGTAGCGTGGGCTTTGTGCGGGTGCTGAACCCCAACACCATCATTTTTCCAGACTACAATGGCAATGGCATGTTTATGTCCATGGGCAACATCGAAGCACAAGCCAAGGTGGGTTTATTGTTTGTTGATTATGAGCGTCCTCAACGCCTGCGGTTGCGTGGCGCGGCCCGCTGTTTGCGTGACGGACCCATGCTAGATAGTTATCCCGGTGCTAATCTTGTTGTCGAGGTTACTATCGAACATGCTTGGGTTAACTGCCCGCGTTACGTGCATCGAATGAAGCCGATTGAAACGTCACCCTATCTGCCTAAAGAAGACGGTACCGCTACCTTGGCGCTGTGGAAACGCATAGATCTTATGCAGGACGTCATAAGTGAATCAGAACGGGGCCAGGCTCAGGGGATGGGAGTCCTGACCATCGAGGAATATGGGGCGTATGTTGCGCAGGGCAGACTTGCGTAGGGCCGTGCCTTACCTTGTTTCGCGACAGCGTCCAGGCAGTACGGAAATCAATTCATGTTTTTAAGGGTCTCATCAATGATGATATTCGGCATTAGATGCCGAATATCGTTCTAAACCTCTGGGTTTTCAATGAAGCTGACGGGCTGGCCTCACAAAAAGGAAAACACCAAAATCTTGTTACTTACGGCGCCAATTGCATCTAATACCTGCAATAGCGCCATGGTTTGATTCACTCATCTGCCAGCTTTGCCTTGCGCTCTGATAGCCGCTGAACATGTTCGTTATGATCTGCACGCGTGATTCGGTATTTTGAGACAATCACCAAGCCTAATAAGTACAAACCACAATAAACCGGAAGAAATAAAGTCGCTAAATCCAAGCGAATCTCATTGGTGACATCATCCACAGAAGTAATGCCGTCCAATCCCACCAGCGAAACAATCGACCCAGCGCCAATGATTCCACCTGCTGAAACCGCCTTGGCCGCAAATCCGCGGGCGGCATAAAATAAACCCTCGGAACGGCGCTGGGTTTTCAGTTCGCTGTCCTCCACTACATCCGCCATCATCGAGTCCAGCAGCACCCCGCCGATAATGCCGCAGATGACTTCCATAATGATAAAACCACTATAAATATACAATGAAGTCCAACTTCCAAGGTCTGGCCAGAAGCCGGTTAGCAATAGAACATAAGGTATTGGGTAGAGCGAAACATTAACAAGGATCGCGAAGATAGCGGCTCGTTTCTTGCCAAATACTCTGCCTAGATAGGGCGCGGCCCAATAAGCGATGACCGGAGAGATTAAAACGCCAATGGCCGTTACGCTGATTTGCGCGCCTGAAAACCCAAAAAAATAGGTAGTGTTGTAAAGATAGAGTGCTGTCCCCAGGCCACCCGCGATACCAACCGTCAGCCCAAAAAAGAATAGAGCAGCAAAGTTTTTGTTCTTAACCGACTGAAAAATCTGCTTTATTTCGCGTTTAATGGCTAAAACCCGGAAGGGTTCACTAGGTTTGGGTAGTGCCGCCGCGACTTTTTGTGTCCCTAATGATGAGACCAAAATCGCGGCTGCAATCACCAAGGCGCCCGCAATGCCATAAATACTATAACCCGCCTGAGACGCGACACCATAAGCACCTACCCAGAACATGAAGTTGATCATGTGTATCCCATTACCGCCTGTCCAACCAAAAAAATGACGTAACGCGAGCCACTTATTTCTTCGGTCGTAGTCGGTTTCAAGGTCTGGTAAGAGCGCTGTAGAAGGCACTTCAAAGAGCGTGGTACCGGTTCGAATCAACAGCGCCATTGCTAAGACATAGAAAAAAGTATTGTCGTCATTGAGTTCAATCACCGGATTGAACAAGGCATAAAAAGTTAGGGGTAAAACAAAGAACGAGGCGTACATAAACGGGTGCCGCCTGCCAAGGACACTGCTGGTTTTATCAGACCAATGCCCAAGAAAAAGGTCAGACACAGCATCCCAGATCATCGCGAGCGCCAGAGCGAGCGATGCAAGGTATCCCGGTAGGCCTAGAACCTGGTTAGCGTAAATCAGTAGTAGATAACTGAAGGCATTGTTCTTAATACCATAGGCAATCGAAGCGGAACCATAAAACCAGAACGTCGGGTTTTTCTCTAGGGGCGGTGATGACATAGCAACCTCTTGTTATCCGACTTGCCGAATCACAGCCCGATATCTGTTTCATTGATGAGGGGGCAGAGTTTTCTGATCATCGAAATCGCGCGACCAAAAAGGGACCTTCCTCTAGACCTGAGCATGGATACATTCCATTTATCAGTGGCTTATCTTAAACCGTATTTTTCCTATATCGCCAGTGTATCTTGATTGGGCGTTTTTATAATAAAAATGCCTGACTCGCGCTCGCTGCTTCCTGACTAACGCAGTGACTGACGCTAGTGGGTCTGGCACAAAGACTACGTTAAAAAACGCCTCATAAAAGGAGAAAAACCCTTAAGCACAGGCGTTGGCCCTCGCTTATTCCCTCTGATGAAAAAACAGTCTGCGTCGGCTTCTACTGCCGGAACATGGTTTTTTGATTACTGTAAATTTTTATTATTGCGAGCTCTTACGGGCCTAATTCCTTAATTAGGATCAGTTTTTGCAGGCATCAGACATCACTAACCCTAGTAAACCGAAAATTCAGGGTGAATGCAGGGTTCATAGGGAGTGCAGCCTACGCTGTGCAATAAGGTTAATTTCTTGTTTCCAAAAACTCTTAGAGAGCGTAGTGTTATTGTTGAATTGACGTAGGTAAGTAGATGTATACGTTGACTGCACTATCAATTTCCCAAGGGAGAACAAGATGGATCGTCGGTCGTTACAGGTATCACCTATGCGCAGAGCTGTTTTATTATCTAATAATAAATTCTCAACGCCACTCAAACAAGCTGCTGCCATTCTTGCAGCATCAACAATCGCATTTTCACCAGGAATAACCTTCGCCGCGGACGCGGTACTCGAAGAAATCATCGTGACAGCTACCCGCCGGAACGAGAGTGTTCAGAATGTTGCTATTCCAATTACAGCTGTCACCGGTGAAATGCTGGAACGACGTTTTGCTCAGGATCTACGTGATCTAAGTAACTCGTCTCCCAATGTTCAGCTGGAGCCCGTCGGTATTTTTCAGAACTCTGCGTCATTCAGTATACGCGGCCAGGGCAGCGGTGACATTGAATCAGCAGCAGATGGCAAAGTCGGCGTGTATACCGATGGCGTTGTTTCAGCAAGAGTTTCGACAGCTCTCAGCGATATGGTTGACATCAAGGCCGTCGAAATAGTCCGTGGGCCTCAGGGTACATTATTTGGTCGAAATACCGTTGCCGGAGCAGTCTCAATACTGCACAACGAGCCTGAAATGAACAAATTCAACGGCAAAGTATCGGTACAGCTAGGTGACTTCGGCCGTCAGGATGTCAAAGGTGTCGTCAATATCCCGTTGGTCGATGACACTTTAGCCGCGCGAATCGCGTTTAAAGATACCCAGCACGACGGTTACTGGGAAAATTCTTTTAACGGCAAGGATCGTGGCGCAACTGATCGACTAACGATTCTACCCAGTTTAAAGTGGTCGCCCAACGAGAACCTTGATGTCGTTTTACGCGGCGAATGGAACGAAACGCGCGATGACAGTTATATGAGCCAGTCGGCCCACTACTGTCGAGACGACCCGTTTAATCTGTTTCTTGGCCTTCCCGTTGATAATGACCTCGTTATTACCACGCAAACTTTATTTAACTTGATTGTGCTTGGCCAGGACCCGGTGACTGCTGCGGCAGGCGCTGCGGAGATCTGCGGTAAGCCCGCCGAGAGCCAGTCAGCTAACGCCGAATATACGGCACCGGCAACGGAAGATCGTGGTCAACAATCCAACGCCGATATCTGGGGTATTACCGCGCAGGTGGATTACAACATGCCGGAACTGGGTGCGATCACCTATATCGGGAACTATCGCGAGGTTGAGGAAGACATCATCTTTGGCATCGATGCGTCTTTCCACGACCTGTTCGCGGGACAACGCATCCAGGAACATGAACAGATGTCCCATGAGATTCGATTTGCGTCCGACTTTTCTGACACTTTCGATTTTGTCGTCGGGGCTTACTACTTCGAACAGGAATATACGATGAAGCAGGAGTCATGGGGGTTACTGTTTGCACCCAACGTGGTTCTCGGACCTGCCCTAGGATTCGCCGGTGATGTCTCTTTTACAAGCCCCGTGACCCAAGGACAAGCGGGGTTTTCTAATCAGACCAACGACGCCTGGGCAGTCTTTACCCAAGGTAACTGGCACGTTAATGATCAATTGACGTTAACTGTAGGTGGTCGCTATACGTCTGAGACCAAGGAGTTCGGCCACTGCGCAGTTGGTTCCGGCAACCCGTTAATGTCAGTCGGTGCTGGCACCAACGCCTGTAACAACGTACCTGCACACGTCGTCGATTTCACGGCCCCGCTTGTTGCGGGCACACCAACGCCACTGTACCCCTTAATACCCGCGATTGGTTTCGATTCAGCTGGTGGTGCACAAGCAGGTTGCCGCCCGGTTCTCGATCCTACCGGCGCTGCCATTACCTGCAACAATAAACTCGGTGAACTCAAGGAAACCTGGACGGACTTTACGCCTATGGCAGGGGTTACCTATCAGTTCACCGACGACATTATGGCCTTTATGACCTACGCCGAAGGATTCACTGCTGGCGGATTTAACGGTCGTGCTGGATCAATCACGACGATGGGCCCGTTTGAACCCGAAAAAGCGGATAACATCGAGATCGGTATAAAGACAAGCTGGCTCGAGGACACGCTACAAGTCAACATCAATGCTTTTTCCACGAACGTCGAGGATTTCCAAACTGCGTTTATTCGTCCCGCCCCGAACGGTGGCGGCCAGGAAACAATTCAATCCAACTTAGGTAGCCTGAAAACAAAGGGATTTGAAATTGAATTGCGGGCGCTGCCAACAGAACGCCTTACTGTGTGGGCGACACTTAGCAACCTTGATACAGAACGTGAAGGTTTCTGTACTGATCCGGATGGGCCGAGCGGTAACGATCCATTAAACGCGCCAACCCAGGGAGGGCCTTTCTCTCAGGGATTAGCTGTATGCGGGCCTCCTGAACGCATCGACGATTCTGTCGGTAACTTTGTCGGCTGGCTTGTTCCAAATGATGTTGGCGGCTTAAACCCAACCTCTCGTTCACCGGACTGGACCTATTCTGTAGGCGCCGCCTACGAGTTTAACTTAAACCAGTGGGGGAGCTTGACGGTCGCGGCAGATTGGTTTTATCAGGACGGACAACTTATCGCAGGTTCACGTGTTAGCGAACTGGAAGGCGTTCAGCAGTTTAACGGCGACTTTATCAGCCATTTCAGAGACTCTTCGGATATCTACAATGCCAGTGTCTCCTGGCGTAGTCCGACAAATCGTTATCAGGCTTCGTTTTTCATGAAGAACATTACTGACGAATTGTATCCCCAAGCCTATACCAATGTCGGCGGCCTGACAGAAATCCGCGTTCCCAATATTCGTAAGCATTGGGGCTTCGAGATGGTTGCTCGACTCGGCGATTAACTCACCTAACGTGACTGAGAACAAACGGGGGACCTTCCCCCGTTTGTTGTACTAACTAACTATGAAAAAGCGTGATCAGCGGCGTGCTCAACAGCGGGCTGCGCGCAAAGAAAAAATCCGGAAACAAAAAGCTCAGCAGAGGATACATTCAGCGGCGATTCAAACGGCTGCCACTGTAAATGTAACCCCCGAAACTGTTGCCCAGTCAATGAACGAGGCCGTCAAAAGGCATCGTGCAAATGATTTCTCAACCGCAGCTCGGATATATCGTGAGGTATTGCAGTTGCTCCCTGACCATTCTGATGCATTGAGCAGCCTTGCCATGATCGAGGCTCAAAAAAAACGACCTGCGAAGGCCATTAAACTTCTCCAACGAGCCATATCCCTGGTGGATGATAACGCAGGCTACTATATGAACCTGGGTGCAGCGTTGACTCAAACTGGCGAGATAGACGATGCCGCCGCCGCCTACATCCGTGCGATAGAACTCGCCCCCACCTACCCCGACCCCTATTACAATTTGGGTGATCTCTATCTAGAGACAGCGCGTCCAGATGCTGCTATCGCGGTCTTTGATGCGTGCATCAGAGCTAGGGGCAGGGACTTTCATGCGTTGGCCTATAAAGCGCATGCACTACGCGATGCGAACAAGTCTGACGAAGCCGGATTACTGCTTGATCGGGACTTATTTATCAAGCGTTACAAGTTCGACGTGCCACTAGGCTACGCTGATCTGGCAGAGCTGAACTCCTCTCTTGCTCATCACATTAGTACCCATGAATCTAAAGAAGCGAATGTTCGCTCAACGGTCAACGGTGATCACACAGGTGAACTACTGAACCCGCCCATGGGACCGATGCCTCAGATGAAGGATGCCATAAATGCAGCAATTGCCTGGTATATCCGGCAGTTACCGGATTTACCCGAGCACCCCTTTATCCAGCATTGCCCTGAAGCTTGGCATCTAACCGCCTGGGGCGTTGTGCTAAAAAACAAAGGTCACGAGCGCTCACACATCCACCCAAACGGCTGGTTGAGCGGCGTCTTTTATGTGCAGTTACCGGAAGTTATCGACGACCCTCGGCTTGAGCCACAAGGCTGGTTGGAATTTGGCCGCCCGACAGCAGACCTTCATATCCAGTCTCCACAGGAAACTGAAGTTTATAAACCGGAGTACGGCAGCATCATATTGTTCCCATCATATTTCTATCACGGCACTATTCCGTTTAAGAGCAGAGAGAAGCGAATCTGTATTTCTTTTGACGCTGAACCGATCTACAAATAGATCGTCTAGGTATTCCAGGGCTCTGTATTCCAGGGCTCTGTATTCTTGATCAGCATCAACGCACGATGCCCCGCACTCAGAAAATTGAAGCGCATGCTGACACTGTTAACCAGACTCACCCATCTATGACATGCAACAACCGAACCGCAATGCCGCAAGAAACCTGCCAATGACTATAAATCCCTAAATGATGGACTCTCGGATCCAACTATTCACTCGTTCGTTTGATCTTGCGCGTCGCTACCGCGCTAGTAAACTAAATAAGAATCCAAACGCTAACGTTCTTTGATTCATTCATCGTGCCCTACTCAGCATTTTGTTCAGGCTACCCAAGCACGATTAGAGCGAGTCCCCTTACCACCGAATTACGCGCGGCTTGGGAATCACTAATATTGAAGGAATATCGACGACTCCCCAGATTAAACCAAGCGACTTGGCTCTTTAATAGGCTAACGATGATTCTGTCTTGGGGATATAACAAGAGCCATCTAAGCTTCTCGTCACTGCACTCCCCAGATTTCGGCGTGCCCAAACTGCTGCTTCTTGATAAGTTTCAAATCGCAACTCCCTCGAGTTATAGCTCGGGTCATATGCACCAATACCAAAGTGTCGCATGACTGCCTCACCAACATCGCACTTAAATTTAGCCGCCAATTCACGGTCTTCCATTAGAGATATAGCCAGCCGCAACAATGTTTGCTGTGGACCATTCGCGTTATCTACCGCCGAATTGGCTTTTTCAAGCGCGCCGATATATTCCGACGGCTCAACACCGCAATTCTTTACATAGTTCATTGCGTATTCGTTTCCCTGCCTGGCGCCATCTAACTCTTCAAGCGTAAACCTGTACGCAAGTTCGCGGCTCGGTATTTTTTCTATTATAACTTTGGAGAACTTGATTACTGCAGCCCCATACCCGTGATTCGAAATATACTTTTGGACATCTTTTGATCCTGACAAATTAGTGCGCTGGCTCGTCATACTTTGTTGCTTGATTAAGCCCGCTCGCGACGCCCGACTCGTGCTGAGTCCTCTAACGTTGTCGAGGTTACAATCATTTCCCTTGGCAATACCGGACCACCTGTAGCTAACCTTGTAGCCCTCTGGAACCCAACCGCCCTCGGCGCACTTCACGCCAATTTTATATTGTGCCGCGGCATATCCCTGATCAGCCGCCAGCCGAAACCAGTTCACTGCTTCTTTATGATCTTCTGGAATCTCTTCGCCATCGCGATACATCACACCAAGGTTATATTGGGCTGAGGAATATCCCTGATCAGCTGCGAGCCGATACCACTTTAAAGTTTTTTTGTGGTCCTCGGGAATCCCCTGTCCATTGTCGTACGCTACACCCAGGTTATATTGCGCTTCCGCATGCCCCTGGTCGGCTGCCCGCCTAAACCACTTCATGGCTTCTTTACGATCTTCGGGTACGCCTTCGCCACTGGCGTACATCAAGCCAAGGTTACTCTGGGCGTCTGCTAATCCTTGATCAGCAGCTAGCCGAAACCACTTCACGGCTTCTTTACGGTCTTTCGGAACCCCTTCGCCACTGATATACATTAGGCCAAGGTTGCTTTGCGCTGCGGCTAATCCTTGATCAGCAGCCAACCGAAACAACTTCACGGCTCTATAATGATCCTGGGGAACCCCTTTACCGTTGCTGTACTTTACGCCAACGTTATTTTGAGCTTCGGCAACGCTCTGGTTCATTTCATTTTCTCCCGATTTAAATCAAATTTTTCAGGTACGGCATGGCTTTCGACCAAACGGTTATTGGCTGAAATAAAATGCCGTACTCACGCCAAGCATTAGCTATTTTTAGTAGCACCTTAGAAGGAATCGCCCCGATAAGCAGAGCAATGGTGACCCATGAAATGGTGATTCACGGAAACCTAGACGACCCTCAATCAAAGCGAGCAACTATGGGTAATGACAGTTCCAGGCTCTAAATGTTTCGCGTAGCACCGTGAGGAACATTCCTTGCCAGCGGCGCCATATTCGCCTCCAACCACTTTATTTTAGCAATACGCATTGGCATGGCATCAGCGGTCGAATCAACGCAACCCGCATCGAACTCTTCAATCCATTGGAAGTTCATGCCTCTTTCCCAGCAGAATTCCATTTCAGCGGTAGCTTGTGTACCGCTATAAGTGGAGCAACCCGTAGTAAGCGCGATTAGCAGTAATGCCAGAGTAGTCTTGTACATGTTGTTCATCCTTTTGCATGATTGGTTTATGGAAAAAGAGTTTAGGGGGGTGTTGTAAACAGGAATTAATGTAGATGTGCACTAATGTAACGGAACGTGACCGAACAGAAATACTCAACCACGACCTGATGGACTCGTATTTACACGCAATACGAGGTTAAAGAAGCAGATCTGCGGCAGCTATAAATTTAATATTTAGTTGATATCAAAAGGAAGCAGAACAAAAATTATTTCGGGGGAGAGTCGGTGTTAGTAACACGCTATCGCTTTTGTACCTCTGACAGATGGGCAGCATGCAAAAACAAGTCATGAGCGATCGTTAACACTACGGCGACAAACTCAGAGAGAGACCAGTGCCGCCAGCGCCATCTGCAGCACAACAGGTATTCCCATCGCTAGATCAGGCTCCCCGGTATCGTAAAGACACGTAATGATGGCGGTATAAATAAAGGCCATCAACACACCCAGACCAAACAAACAAAGCCGCACGGCCCGATAGGCTGACAAGTGACGCATCACGGCGAACAATACGCTTGAACAGAACAGACCGGCGTTGATCGCTTGTCGTCAATTAACGCTGCGGACCCAGAAAATGGCAAACAGGGTGACTTCAAGGTCCTAGTTATTCGAAGCCGCTAAAAATAGTGTCAGTACCCACGAGCCACTTCTATCAGCACATGCCACCACCACGTTAGGTGATCGCGTTGATATCCTTAACAATTTGGCCAAGTGACTCTTTGTCCGCTTCGTCAACGATGGGAATACTGACCTCAATACGATCTATCAGACCAGCGTATCTCTGCTCTATTGTCTTGGCGAGTTCGTCATAACGCGCAACAACAACAAATTCATCTAGCAGGTTGTCGTCAATCATCGCAGCCATTTGATCCCAAGCCTGCCGTTTACTGGCTGAAGCAAGATCAGCACAGAGTTCTTCAAGGCCATAAAGGTTGAATGCGCGAGCATAAGCTGGCGTAGAAAAGTAAAAAGCCAGTCGCTGCCTTGCGATCTCTTTGCGTTGTAACAGCGTTTCTTCATCTCGCGCGGTCGCGATCAGTGGTTTCAAACATATCTCAAAGCCCGCTTGCCGCGCCGCTACTGCCGGGGTTACGATTTCCTTGATGTAACGCGGTGAGCAAACAGGGTGCAGACGAAGGCCATCTGCGACTTCTGTCGCGACCCGGCACATGTAGGGATTCACAGCAGCGACGTGCACAGGAATGTTCGGCTGGTCTATCGGTTCGGGAGTGAAAAGGGGTACGGACAGGTTTAGCCGGTAATGATCCGACTCGAAGTCAAGCTTCGACTGTGTCTGCCAACTGCGCCAGATGGCCCGCACCGCATTAACGTAATCACGCATCCAGGGTCCGGCAGCATGCCAGTCCATCCCATATCGCCGCATAATGTGGCCGCGCACCTGCGAACCGAGTCCCAATTCGAACCGCCCATTAGATATTTTTTGTAACGTCCAAGCAGCCTGGGCGATCACAAAAGGACTGCGCGCAAACGCTATCGCAACAGACGTGCCAATGTTCACTCGACGAGTGGCGAGTGCGGCCATAGTGAGAACCTGAAAAGGGTCGTCCTTGGTTTCTTCCATGAGCAACGTCTGATAACCAAGAGACTCTGTGGTAGCAGCATCAGTGGCAACTTCATGCAGGTTTAGACTGTCATCCGGTGCTCTAAGACCAGGGTCCAGCTTACCAAGGGGCAATAATGTTTCAGCTTTCATGTCACGAAGCCTTGGTTGGATTAATAGTGTGGTACAACATACCACCGTTCACGTGACTAGTTATTGGGCAAGAAGGTCCTGTTCAACCCAACGTAACCGGTCTTGGCCAAAATGCATTGCCTCACCGATAAAAAACGTTGGGGCGCCAAAAGCATCTCTCTCTCCCGCTTCCTCGGTATTCAGCTTCAAAAGGTTTTTCACTTCATCTGTCGTGATGGCTTCAAGATAACGCGACGCATCAAGTCCCGCTTCAGTCAGCAACTCGCCAGGAACATTGATTTCTGACAGATTCAACCCGTGAATGAACATTGCCGGGTAAACAACGTCCATTAACGCCGCCAATACGCCTTCCCGCTCCGCGAGTCCCGCTGCCCGACTAGCCGGGAATGTCATGCAGACCAATAGTAAACATTGTCCGACACCTGAGTTCGCAGCCAGTACGGACGACCAGCGACGGGAGCTGTGTCCAAGCTAGATAACTGGGCGGACTCATAAAGTCGAAAAAGAATTCCAGAACTTTGGGCACCGTTTCCTCCTCAGACGTTACCAGGGTTCAAGCCAGGGCCGAAGCGTGGTTTCGCTAAGCCAGGCGTTCCGAGGCTGACAATGGATATTCCAGTAGGTTTCGGCAATATCATCCGGATTAAGGACCCCGTCAACGGGGCGATTCTCGAAGGTTTCTGGAGAGACGCTGCGAATCAACGGCGTATCAATTGGCCCGTCAATGATGATGTGAGCAACATGGATATTTTTTAGAAAGAGTTCGCGTGCCATACTTTCAGCCAAAGCGCGCTCGCGTGTTTAGAACTGGCAAATGGGCTAGACGCGCTTTACCCCGCAGCGTCGACGTTGCACCGGTAAACAAAATAGTCCCTCTGCCCCGATCATTCATCCGCTTGGCCACCTCGCGGCCCATTAGGAACGCTCCTAAGGTATTGATCCGCCAGACTCTCTCATAATCTTCCGTCGGAAAATCTAGAATACTGTGAGCGACGCCAACTGCAGCGTTGTAGCAAGCAACCTCTATGGGAACAACTATAGGAACAACGGTGGGCTCAATCTCGTCGATCAGCGCCACTATCTGCGCTTCGTCAGTCGCGTCACAGCTGTAACCAACCGCCAACCCGCCGTCATTTTCAATTTGGTCGACTAAATTTGGTCGACTAAATTTG
>Ga0206131_10004332_pt1 | contig 15611 bp, 22 predicted proteins | sample Helgoland_Spring_FD_148636 | JGI IMG/M metagenome (GOLD analysis project Ga0206131, IMG submission 148636) | Pelagic subsurface seawater microbial communities from Kabeltonne, Helgoland, North Sea - Helgoland_Spring_Bloom_20160517_1 | ecosystem: Environmental > Aquatic > Marine > Epipelagic ...
TCTGTTGATAATCACGAACCTCAAGTGTTTGTTGAACATCGTGACAATTGGGTGCGCCCTCTAAGAGACACTATTTCTCAATATAACGAAGAAAATTCCGCAAATTCTCTTGACATATAAATAGTATATGTTATACTCTACAAACAAATTAGAGTTAAATAACAAAGGATATTAATATGGCAGCTTTATCTTACAGTGAAATCACCAAGGAGAACAGAGAGTATCGCTCTGAGCTTCTTGTGGATAAGGTTTTTTCTAGAGACGGTAAGTCTAATAATTTTGTCGTTGAAGGAGAAGGTATTCTGGTTGCAGAGTATATTAAAATAAACGACAAGAAGATCTCTTCAGGTGATACCCATGATATCGTGGGTATGATATTTGCTCTGAAACTTTTACCCGTTTCCAAAAGAAAGATTGTAGTGTGCGGTAAACTTCAGGGACAGTCTGCGCCAACATCTTTTCCGATAACTAAGTTAGAGAAGACCGAAGAGTTCGGTGGTCAACCTGCCGGCGGTACCAGAGTAAACAAAGGTATCAAATTCGAACATGACTTCGTCGATGTTCTAAACGAACAATTGACGGGTACTATGAGTACTAAGACGTATTCGAAAGAAGTCGACTACATTCTCAAAGCTTGTGCTAAAAAGGAAAAGTCTCCGGTAGTCAAGGTATTGGCTGAAGGTGGACAGAACCAAAAGCGTCCTATCGCAGTACAGGGTAGTCAGTTATATATTGCACCCAATGACCATAAAGCACATGGTGAGAAGTTGACGGATATTACTCTAGTTCATGCCAATGGTAAAAAATCATATCTATCTTTGAAGTTCTCAAGTACTCTCACTTTCATGAATGCTGGTGTTGGACAAATCTTCACTCAGAGAGATATGTTAAAGAATGAAATAACCACTCCAATCGGCAAGCAGATAATAGAGACGTTTGGGTTGGACGAAATTATGTTGTGTGAGGTGTTCACGCAGTATGGGAAACAAAAGTTTCCTTCTGTAAAGAGCTCTATGAACAAAACCAAGTTAAAGAATTTCCTTCAAACATGTATCGGTTCTGGTTATTGGATGGTTCATGGTATGGAAGGTGGAAAGGTTTACTTCTGGGAAATGTCTTCTGCGAAAAATCCGCAGTATTCTACTATCACGGGTGATGTCGAGATTCAATACGGTGGTGCTCAAGGTAAAGGTAAACGTATTGATATTGTGTTCAGTAATCAATACTTTGATTTTAAGATAAATATTAGAAATAAACAGGGTGGTTTGTATCCTTCGCACATTATGTGTGACTATAAAAGCAAACCGGCAACAGGAAAAGTGTTACTATAGGAGACTTCTCATGGCACAATTTAGCGTAGTAAGACAACAAAATTTATTCAACAAAGACCTTCACGAAGTCGTGATGATTGCGGACAAAGACGGTAATCTATTAAACACCTCTGGTGCGGCAAGTAATATTCCACTTGCAGCTGGTGCTCTTACCGGATACAGTCACATCAACAAGTTTGGTGCGACCGATGGAGACGTAACGGCCGGAACTATCTGGGACGGTAATGATGGTGATGTCGAATACCCATACCCAGACGCTGGTGTGGTTTCTGTGTCATCTGCAACAGAAGTTGGAGAGACTGTAATAGTCGATGGACTAGATGCAGACTACAACCTACAGAGTGAGACCATCGCGATTGGTAGCACAGGCACCTTGACGTTCTCTCGTGTGTTCCGTGCTAAAATGTCGACGATTACAAACGCAAGTGACATCACTATCAACCAAGGCGGAGACCTTGCAGCAAAGATCCAATCTGGACTAGGTCAGACGTTGATGGCAACATACACAGTCCCTGCCGGAAAGACTGGTTATATCTTGGGGATTCATTTGGGTTCTGATAAAGCATCTACCAACTCGCGTATGACATACCGTCTTTTCTGTCGTGAGATTCTAAATGGTGGTGTGTTCCGAATCAAAGCAAACTTAAATGCTGCAGGCGGACAAAGTCTGGATATTCAATATCCGGTGCCTCTAGTTGTGCCAGAAAAACACGACATTAAAATCGACGTTGAAGCTGGTCAGGCAACACAGGTATCTGCAACATTCGATATTATTTTAGTGGACAACCCAGCATAATGGAAACCTTCGCAGACTTCATCACGGAACAAAAGAACACGCACATGACTCACATCGAGGACAAAGTCCTGTACGGTGGAGTCGATGGTACGCGTCAGGCAATCAATGCTCTGCGCGGCCTCCGAGACCTACTTGCTGGTTCTGGCGGTGGTCGTGTCTCAGTTAAGTGGGACGGTGCTCCTGCTGTATTTTGTGGTATTGACCCAACCGACGGCGAGTTCTTCGTTGCTAAGAAAGGCATCTTCAACAAGAACCCAAAGGTCTACAAGACCGATGCAGACATCGACGCAGACACGTCGGGTGACCTAAACACTAAGTTAAAGGACGCTCTCAAGTACCTACCTAGTCTAGGGATTAAGGGCGTTATCCAAGGAGACTTTATGTTCGGTGATGGCGACGTGACTACTAAAACTATCGACGGTCAGAAGTACAGTGTGTTCCACCCGCAGTCAATCGTATATGCAGTACCTTATGACCAAGCGAAAGAATTACGTGATGCAAAGATTGGTATCGTCTGGCACACCACTTACAAAGGTAGTTCTTTTGAAAACATGACAGCAGACTACGGTGTAGACGTTAGTAAGTTAAAGAAGTCTCGTAATGTCTGGTCACAGGACGCAATGTTGAAGGATGCAACTAACGCGACGATGTCAGAGCGTGAGACCAAAGAAGTCAATGACTTGTTGACCAAAATAGGTCGTCTGTTCAAACAGACCTCTGCCACTACACTCAAGACAGTTGCAGAGAATCCTAAGTTCGCACAAAAGATTGAGACATATAATAACTCGTTCGTACGTGCGGGTGCACTACTTCCGGACTCAAGAAAGCACGTTAATGGATTGATAAGTAATAGGCAAGCGTATTACAAAAAAGAGATTGCAAGCAAGAAATCTCAACGTGGTAAGGACACTTGGATTGCCAAAATGAAAGATGAAATGGAGTTTTTCTCTGATACAAACAAGGCAAACCTAGTTAAGATGTTTGAATTGCAAAAATTAATAGTTTTAGTGAAATTAAAACTTATAAATAGTTTAGACAAACTTAAATCGATTGATACATTCGTGAAAACTTCTAATGGTTACAAAGTGACTGGTGAAGAGGGATACGTTGCAATTGATACGCTTGGTGGTGATGCGGTGAAACTTGTTGACCGTATGGAATTTTCATACAACAACTTTTCACCTAATATATTAAAGGGTTGGGACTCAGCCCGAAGATAATAATGGGATAAACCAACAGAAGGATTATATGACATGTTGTCATTTAAAGATCTTATATCTGAAGTTTTAGATATGCAGCAACGCCGTAAAATGGCGATGCGAATGAAAAAAAATAAAGCTCGTATCGCAATGGCACGTAAGCGTGCCGAGAGAAAGTTCGCCTCTATGGATACCCTAAAGAAGCGTGCTCGCCGACAGGCGCGTAAAGCTATGGTCTCTAAGATTACTAAGGGACAGGATAAAGGTGAGATGTCTGTTGCTCGCAAGAAGAGTATAGAGAAGAGACTCGAAAAACCTGCGGTACAGTCACGCATAGATCGTCAAGCTAAGAAACTTGTAAAGGTCGTTCGTAAACAAGAAATCGAACGCAAGAGAAACAAGTCTAAGGGCGATAACAAGTGATTAAGAATTTTAGTCAATATCTTGTCGAAGAAGAACGCGAAGTATACTTCACGTTTGGTCGTATGAATCCTCCTACGATTGGTCACGGCAAGGTAATGGATATGTTAGCGAAGAAGTCTGGGAAAGCAGACTATAAAGTATTTGTGTCCCAATCACAAGACGCAAAGAAGAATCCGCTATCGTACTCTGATAAAATCAAACACACAAGAAAAATGTTTCCGAAACATGCACGGAATATCATGGTGGATAAGTCTGTCAAGACCGCTATCAACGCCATGGTCGCACTATATGACCAAGGTTACAAGTCAGTAACTATGGTTGTAGGTGACGACAGAATTACAGAATTTGATGTCCTGTTGAATAAGTACAACGGACAGAAAGCAAGACATGGTTTTTATAACTTCAAGAACATCAAGGTGGTATCTGCCGGTAAGAGAGATCCAGACGCTACTGGTGTTGAAGGCATGTCTGCTTCTAAACAAAGAGAGAACGCAACGAATAATGATTTTGTTTCTTTCTCGCAAGGTGTTCCTAAGTCCATGTCAAATCCAGACACACGCAAGTTGTTTAACGATGTGCGTAAGGGTATGGGACTAAAGGAAGCCAGTGAATTCCGTAATCACCTAGAACTTGAGACAGTATCCGAAACACGAGAGAAGTTCGTGCAAGGAGAATTGTTCGAGGTAGGGGATGTGGTAGTAATCAAAGAAAGTGATGAGATTGCTACCATATCTATCCTAGGTGCAAACTATGTCATCGTTGAGACTAACGAAGGCAAGAAGATGCGCAAGTGGTTAGAATCTGTGGAGTTAATCTCCGAAGATGTGACCCAAGGGCAACTTAACGATTTAGAAAAGTTCGGTGACCGTCTATTGAAGAAGTTCAATATCGACATCGAGTTTACGCGACACTTCGCAGACCGTATGAATGATACCCGTAACAAACCCGCTATTAAGGTAACGGAACTTCAACGGCTGTTCAAGAAGATTGCAAAGAACAAGGGCAAAGGTGTAAAACAGCATGGGGATGCTGAGGCGGTATTGAAAGATATGCAGTCAGACCTAAATTTACCTGTCGTTGTAAACTATAAGAACGGTGAGTTCGAAATGGTTAACAAGACTATAATGCGTAAGAAAGGGTTTAAGACAACTAGTCCAGTCATCCAGTATGAAGGACAAGACCCCGATATAAAAGACCGAGAAGGTACTCAACCGGCTCGTTATCACAAAGGCCTTGCAAAGTCCACGAAAGCGAAACGTGACGCACACTTCAAAAAGCATGGTAAGAAAGCAGATGACGATTCCTCTGCATACAAACCAGCACCTGGCGATGCGGCCGCTAAGACCAAACCATCAAAGTATACCAAGTCATTCAAAGACATGTATGACGAAGATTGTTGGGACGGTTACAAGCAAGTCGGTATGAAAAAGAAAGGTGATAAGACAGTTCCTGATTGTGTTGCAGAAGAGAATATCGTAGGTGTTAATGAAGGGTTCATGGATAAAATAAAGTCTAAGACCCTGAACAAAAAACAATACCAACATGCGTTGATGACCTTGAAGAAACTTCTGACCCGTAAGAGCAAAGACTCTCAAGGTAAACTGAGTCATGGTACACAGTATTATGCACAGAAGGTCGCCAAGACATATGCGGGTATGGACGATAAAGTACTTCACGATATGTTAGGAGATTGGAAACCATGATTAATTTTAAGAAATACCTTGACGAAGGTCGTTATTCAGTGTATGATACATTAGATCTGGAAGAAGGCCCAGACGGTATCGCTTCTAAGGCAAAGAAGTCAGGTATATCTCCAGAGACTCTAAAAAAGGTTTATAACCGTGGAGTCGCAGCATGGAAGACGGGTCACCGTCCAGGCACGACACCACAACAATGGGGTCACGCACGAGTAAACGCCTTCATAGTTAAAAAGAAGAAGGGTGGTCTTAACCACGACAAAGATTTAGCATAAGGATTAGTTATGAGTAAGACTAAGAAACCACGTAACAAAAAAATGTCACAAACCAAGAAGGAAAAGTTACAGTCTACTAGTTTTGAAAACAACCAATTTAGTACAATGGGGACGCAAGGCCCCAATTTAAAAATAAACAATACAAATCGAGCAGCAACGAAAATGATTCGTGGTGCATCAAGAGGAAGTTAAACGTGAAGACTTTTAGTGAGTTAAGAACTCTTAACGAAAGAAAGATTGTAGAAAAAAGGGCCACGACCTACCTTGAAGAAGGTGCGGAAGTCTATACCATGAAGAAGGGCCCATATACTCGCAAGGTTGACGGTAAAGAAGCAGACAAGATGAAGCGCCAAGGTTGGAAGTTGATAATGCGCGAGACACTTGACGAAGCATACCAACAATTCTTAGATAAGTCACCTAGTAACTGGGGTGAAGAAAAGGTAGTTGCCTACGGAGAAAAGAAAGGTCACAAAGTGATCGGTGTAGTTGGTACTGGTAAGGTAGACGGTATCGTGTTGTTCGGTCTGGATGCGGGAGACAAGAAGTATGTCGGTAAGGAAGCAAAGGTCAAGACTGGTCAAACAGTATTCCGTTATGCTACTCGCAACAGTATGGCAGGTGACCTCTTTCCTCTAATTAAGATTGATGTTAAACGTGGATTGATGTATCATCTAACACAAGCATCAAGTTCTGGTGATGTTGATTACGCAGAGTTTGAGAGTAGAAGTGTTAAGTTAAAGTACCTTCGTTTTGCCGCAACTGCCAACCTTCGTGACATTACTGGGTTCGACCCAGGCTTTGGTTCGATGAAAGAGTCTGTTGAGGAAGGTAAGAAACCAGTATCACAGATGACTCCTGCTGAGAAAGCAGCAGATGCTAAGAGACGTAAAGAATACAATGCTTTTCAGAAGTCTAAGCGTAACGAGTCTGTAGACCTTGAAGAAGGTAGGATGAAAGAGTTTCATGACTATATCGACCAAGGTAAATCTGCACAGTGGATTGCTAAGAAGATGGGTCTGGACATGAAGACCGTAAAGGCTTTAATGGACGATATAAAAGAATCTACAGACTTGTCGGAAGCAATTGATTTTGAAAAGATGTCTAAGGAACTCTTGAAGCACAAGAGTAAAGGTATTGAATTCGAGAAGGCCGCTGCCTTTGTACGTGTGATGTTTATGAATTCAGCATCGAGTGTCCAAGACAAAGCAATGAAAGGTTTACTTGACCTTCTCAAGAACATGGACGACCTAACAAAGAAGACAACTATCACAAAGATCCTAAAAGATAACGGATTTAAAGTGAAGGGTGGTCGTATCATGCGTGAAGAGTCTGTACAAGAAGCAAAGGACGATGATTATCGCCGTCTTACACATGCAATTAAGACTACTCCTAAGCACAGACGTGATAAAGTCGCTATGGCTTCCCAGCCTGCCAAGACAGACTTGAAAGCAGTTGCTAGACGTAAAGCGATTGAAAAACATCAAGAACGCATGAGAGCAAAGAAAGATTCTTACTGAACTGAGTACAAAAATGAAATCATTTAAGACACATCTAGAAGAGTCTACCAAGATCAAATGGAAGAAAGTTCCTGACGGTTGGGATGGTAAAAAGAAAGTGTTCAAACACGTTACTTCTGATGGTAAGTTCGAGATTCGTTTGTCTGGTATGGACTCTATGAAGTTCAATAAGGACGGTAGTCAGAAAGTCTTGCCCACTGTCTTCGATAAGAGTGGAGACACTCCGAGATATCCCGTAACTGGATATAGGAATGTTGCTACTGCTAAGGCAGAAGTCGAACGTTGGATAAATGAACACTGATGAAAAAATTTAAACAGTATATAGATGAAGGTTGTTGCGAGTCATGTGCGTCTCTTGACGAAGAACTCGAACTAACTGAAGCAGAATATCAGGGTAATACTGTTACTCTGAATAAACCCGTACGTGGTGGCTCTAAGAAGTTCTACGTATATACCAAGAACGAAAAGGGTAATGTTGTGAAGGTCAGTTTTGGTGACCCCAACATGACTATTAAGAAAGACATCCCTGCTCGTAGAAAAAGTTTCAGGGCGAGGCACAATTGTGCAGACCCTGGCCCGAAGTGGAAGGCGCGTTATTGGTCGTGCCGTGCATGGTAATTAATTCGTATAAATACACCCGTAACTTCTAACTAATAAGTCAACTGTATATAATAACTATATTATCAATTATATCAAACAAGACTTATATAATACACATTAATGGGCTGATCGAAAATGGCAGATAACTCAACATTAATAGACCATGTGCAACGTGAAGAACAAAGACTCGCAAGAATCGAAGATAAGATTGATAAACTTTCTGATGCAATGATCGACCTCGCTCGGGCAGAAGAAAAATTAATCAACATGGAGAAAGCAAATTCTCAACATTTCGAACGGATGAACCGTTTCTCCATGCGAATGGATGATATGGAAGATTCTATTCAAGAACAAGGTAAAACAGTTAAGGTGATGCAATATATTATTACATTATCCGCAACCGTGTTTGCTGGTGTAGTAGTCAAAATATTTTTTGACGCATAATATTTAACGGAGACTGATGATGTCGAATATCAATAAAATTATGGAGGCTTACTTGTCGATGAAGGTCTCCGAGCAGGAACAAATCGCAGAGGCTTACGGTACTGACAAGAAGAAAAAAGAAGTTGAAGAGAAGAAACTCGACCCTGTCAACGATGCAGAGAACGATAAGAAGTTCAAAGACCGTAAGGACAAGGACATCGACAACGATGGTGACGTAGATTCTTCGGATGAATACCTTCACAAGAAGCGTAAGGCGACTGATGACGCTATTGACGGTGGTAAGAAACCTGCCGTGAAGGAAGAGAAGGACGAAGAAGAGGGTGATGAGGAAGAGTCTGAAAAGAAACCTTTTCCACCTAAGAAAAAGAAAAAGGATGATGAAGAATCAGAAGCAGAACCAGAAGCTGATGGTGACTCTGATATCAAAAAGAATCCTAAGACTGCTGATAAGAAAGCAGAGATCTCTAAGATTGAAAGTGTGGACACTCGTTCTGCGTTTGAAAAGATGTGGACTGAGATTGTTGAAGCAAAAAATGACCCTAAGAAAATCGCAGCAGATGGTGAGAAGTATGATGACCATTCTTCTGAACACGATAAGAAAGTCATTGATATGCACAAGAAGTCTGATAAGAAGATCGAAGACCAAGAAGAAGAAGGTCACGATGTTACTTTTAAAGCGGGCGGTAAGGATATGAAACAATCTCCTGCTCGAAGTGGCGCTGACAATCTAAAGAACGGTGATAAGACTCCACCAAAAAAATAAATGATTGAGGATTAAATTATGATGTCTACTATCTTTCACTACGTAATGAACCTGTTCCGTCAAGACCCTCCAAACGAAGTTGTTAGGTCTCCGGCAGCAACGCCACTTCAGATGATAGAAGATATGACTAAACGTGAACTAGATGAACTAGGTGCAGCGAACGGTGTACGATTAGACCGCCGCCGCAGAAAGTCCGTACTGGTTGCGAAACTGAAGGAAGCTGGAATCCACCACGGATAACCCATGTCCTTTAAATATTATGTCTTGACGAGCGGGTCTCTTAATGCTCTCGCTCGACAATTTGAAACTCTAAAATCTAACGAAACCGTAGTCGTAATCAATACCTTGAATAAAGGGTACTCTGATGAGGCTGCGGGTTTTTGTGCGTCTAACGATATTGAATATCATATCACCGAATCCGATGGTACTCCCGCTACAGGTAAGAACTCTGTACTGAAGCTCTTTCTAGAGAGTGACAACGAGTATATGGTACATGTCGACGGAGATGACCTCATCACTCCCTATGGTAGAAACCTCTACCGAACCACTGCCTATCAAGAAACTCCTCCAGATGTTGTGTGTCTGTACAATCAGTTATGCGTCCAAAATTATCAAGAGGGTTTCTTAGACCTGTTTAGAAAACAAGTAGATTCTCAAACTGTCGTTAGGAAACATATGTTTATTCCTCCTAGTTATCGGCCAGGGTTTTCTCATGCGATAGACGCACAGGATGTCCGTAAATATAAATCCAGAGTGACGGAAGATGGGGTTAATAGTTTGGTCAGATATTGTGAGGGGACATTATCTAAAGAGGATGCTCGGCGCTGGTTAGAGAACAAGGTATATCTTCATGACTTTGCGATACGTCATGGTGACCGACGCAATACTCTAAATCGTTTAGTGTTCTTCTCTCGTAAATCTGCTACTATGATGAACTACAACCCAAACCTCGTTGTCGGGGAAGATATCGTACAGTTCCATCTATTAAAGAAGCTTGCCCACGAAGGCAAACTAGATATGCAGATACGTAATGAAAGTCCTAAGTACAGTTACATATACATCTCAAACGAATATAGTGTTACACGAAAAGAAATGCCGGATTGGGAATGGATGGAACCTCTTATCAAAGAACTAAATAAGATGGAACCGGAACTGCCGGACTTTACATTAAATGAGTTTAAAGACCCATACTATGAAGTTGAACAAAAATAACCTTATTGTGTACGCTGCAAAACATTATTACAACCCTACGCATATTGATGGGGAAGAGTTTTTTGACGACCTCAAACGATTCAAGTATGTGAAGAGACTTATTAATAGGTACCACCAAAGCGGTGACCTCGCTGAGCGTCTCATCCTAAACCACCTAATTGTGATATTCAATGTGTTCGGATATGAGGCGGGGGTGGAGATGTTAGCGTTAAAAGTACCACTAGACCAGTGGCCAACAATCAAACCATTCCTTGTTTTTCTTCAAGCGATAAAAAATGATGACATTACAGGTATCGAAATGGATAAATACGTAGTAGAGAAATTGAGAGAAATAAGATGGGCATCCTAAAGTCAGCTGCAGACGTAGTCTACACAATTAGATTTTTAAAACTACTCGTTACTAAGTTCGAGGATACAGGTGCGTTCAAAGCTGGTATCATTGATAAGGACGGTAAGAAAAATCCAGACTTCTCTATGGACAAAATGGATGACCGAGAAGCATACCGTGACCACTATACATCGTTCCATCGTCTAGTATTTAACCTCAAGAAGATTATGGCTAAGGCGCCTGGTGGTTCTTCGGTAGTCGCACGATATGGTGCCGCACTTGCATTGATTAAGGAACACGGAGACCTTTCCGATTCTAATATCCAGAAGATTCATGAGGCGTCAGGTATTGACATCTTGGATGTTCTCATGGAGAGTTCCCAATGGTACGTATTGGAGAACGGGTCTGTTGGTCAAGGGGTCTATCGTATGCGTAATGACTCTATGACGGACTCTGCGGACGAACTAGTACGTAAGGGTGACCAAATCCGCATCGCAGAGGACAGTCTATCCCATGACATCTTGGGCATCTCAATTTTCGAAGGAACCCACTTACGAACAGGCAGACGTGTTCTATTCTCTGCCAACGAGATAATGAAATGAAAACATACGAAGAATTCATGAAACAGTTTGACGAAGAAATTGCCAATACTACCAAAGGTGTTGCTGGTGCCGGTGATAATCCAGACCAGACTGTCATAGTACGTAAAAAACATGACCGCAAGAAGAAACGCAAAGATGCTGCGGCAGTACTCAAAAGAATATTTCCAGATAAATTTTAATTAAGCCCTTTACAAAGTAGTTTAAATACTATATAATCCTACACCTTAGATAAGGATTATGTTATGAAATTACTGCACCATGCTGACTACAAGATAGTCATTCTCGAAAAGATGAATGATGTCGAAGAAGTTGTTGAAGAACTCGTTCCACACCAATTCTGTGAGAGTAATGTAATCTATGTTGCTATGCAAGGTTACTCCGTTTTTGACAGAATATCCAAAGAAAGATTCCTAGTAAAAAATCCAGAGAACCCATTCGATAATCATCTGATGTGGGAAGGCCTCTTTGACTCCGAAAAACAGGAAGAATACATAGAGAAGTGTTGTAAGAAGTTCTGGGAGACAGGTAAACAGATGCTCATCGAAGACTATGAGTACGAAGAAGATGAACCCTTTTATGACTACAGCAAATAGGTAACCATGTCCGGACTATCCAACCATATGAAGGACAATACTTTTTTGTATAAAGTTCTCTCAGACATTGACAGAAAGGTATTTATTGCGTATAATGTACGATATTGCACATATGAAGAGAAAGAAATTTTCGTGGTGGTGGTGTCAGATGGTACGGACAAACATATTGATAAGTACTGGAGTGATATCAAATCTCGGTGCTTAGACAGGGAGGTTCTGTTAGAGTACATCATCGTTACTGATGAAGAATATAATAAAGGGGTTCGTGGTAAGTTCCCTTACAAATTACTTGAAAGTGGTTATCTCTCTATAAACGGAAGATAATCCAAATTTTGGAATACTAATGACAGTCGAAGTGAAATATGATAGGGATGACTTACTTACTGATTATGCAGTAGGTATGTTAAAAGACTTCTATATGGTAGAAGGTGAAGATTCGCCACAAGACGCATATGCAAGAGCATCAACCGCATGGTCGATATACAAAGGACAACTGGATGAAGTCCTAGCACGAAGACTGTACGAATATGTTTCCAAGAAATGGTTCATGTTTGCATCACCAGTACTGTCAAACGCACCTTCAGCTGAAGGCAAGGGGAAGGGATTGCCCATTTCATGTTTCCTTACTTATGTACCAGATACTCTAGAGGGACTTATCGAGCACTCTTCGGAACTGCGATGGTTGTCCGTTATGGGTGGTGGTGTAGGTGGCCATTGGTCGGACGTTCGTACGGTCTCTGACATTGCGCCTGGCCCGATTCCGTTCTTACACACTGTAGATGCCGACATGATTGCTTATCGTCAGGGTAAGACGCGTAAGGGGTCATATGCAGCATACCTAGACATAAGCCATCCAGACATTATAGAATTCCTAAATATCCGTATACCGACAGGTGATGTTCAACGGAAAGCTCTGAACATTCACAATGCTATAAATATATCCGATGAGTTTATGACTGCGGTTATAAACAACAAAAAATTCGACTTACGTGACCCGAAGGACGGTGCAGTTAAAGATTCTGTAGATGCACGTAAGTTATGGGAACGAATCCTTGAGGTTCGGTTCCGTACGGGTGAACCGTACTTAAACTTTATTGATGCCGCGAATCGAGGGCTCCCCCAACCTCTGAAGGATAAGGGACTAAAGATTCACGGGTCAAACTTATGTAATGAAATTCACTTACCGACAGGGCCAGATAGAACTGCGGTATGTTGTCTCTCCTCACTCAATCTAGAATACTACGATGAGTGGAAGGATACCAACATTGTGCGAGACTTGATTCGCATGTTGGACAACGTTCTTGAGTACTTTATTGAGAACGCACCGGACAGCATCTCCAGAGCAAGATACTCTGCGGAACGTGAAAGATCAATTGGTGTGGGTGCAATGGGATTCCATTCACTCTTACAAAAGCACTCTGTCGCTTGGGAATCTGATAAAGCCCGAGAGATAAATAAGGTTGTCTTTGAGAACATCCAAACACAAGCTGTAGAAGAGTCACGGCTCCTTGCGAAAGAGCGAGGTGAATACTCAGACGGTTTAGGTTCAGAAATGCGTAATGCGCATTTAATAGCAATAGCACCTAACGCGTCGTCGGGAGTCATTTTATCTACGTCACCATCGATCGAACCACTGAAGGCATGTGCTTATACGCATAGAACTCGTGCTGGTTCGTTCCTAGTGAAGAACGTTTATCTGACCCAACTCCTCAAAGAGAAGGGTCAAGATAACGAATCTACGTGGACTAGTATTATCACCAAAAAGGGGTCGGTGCAACACCTACCCTTCCTCAACGAAGGGGAGAAGGCGATATACAAGACCGCGCAAGAACTAGACCAGAATTGGGTGGTGACTCATGCGGCCGAACGACAACCATTTATTTGTCAAGGTCAGTCAGTCAATCTATTCTTCCCATCGGGCACACCTAAGGCATATGTCAATAAGGTGCACTTCAGCGCGTGGAAGAAAGGATTGAAAGGTCTATACTATTTGCGTACCGAGGCGAGTTCTCGTGCGGAGACGGTATCCGACAAAGTCGAACGAGTTGCATTGGCAGACGACAACCGGACGATAATCTATGGTAAATCTAACTGCCCGTGGTGTGTCAAGGCAATCGAAGAGTTAGAGTTGCAGGGAGTTGTTTTTGATTACATCGACCTTGATGTGATAAAGAAGACTGCCGCAGAAGTAACTGGACGAAAGGATGTTAAGACAGTTCCACAGATTTACATAGAAGGTAGATATATTGGTGGTTATGAAGACCTTATGATTCAGTTGAAGACAGATATCAGTTTAAATACTGTTGGAAATGATGGAGATGAGTGTCGAGCTTGTGAAGGATAGGGGCAGGTTGCCTACATACAAATTATTATAAAAGGTCTATTATGTCGTTACTAAAGCTTTCAGAAACTTACAAACCGTTCATGTACCCTTGGGCGGTTGAACTGACAAAGAAACACGAAGAAATCCACTGGATTGAAGATGAGGCAGAACTCTCTGAAGATGTTCAAGACTGGAAGACTAAATTGTCAGAAGATGAAAAATTATTCATCACACACGTACTGCGACTATTCACACAGTCGGACGTACAGGTAGGAGAGAACTACCACGAACTTCTAATACCGAAGTTCAAGAATAACGAAGTCCGCAATATGTTAGCATCGTTTGCGAACCGTGAAGGGGTGCACCAACGTGCGTACGCCCTGTTAAATGACACTCTAGGTCTACCTGACGAAGACTACCACGCGTTCTTGGAATACTCTGAGATGGCAGATAAGATTGACTTTATGAAGGACGGTAACGTCTCTAGTCATATGGGTCTTGCCCTTGCGTTGGCACAGTCGGTGTTCAACGAAGGTATGTCAGTATTCGCATCATTCGTCATGTTACTTAACTTCCAACGTTTTGGAAAGATGAAGGGTATGGCAACGATTGTTGAGTGGTCTATCCGAGATGAGACCATTCACGTACAGGGTAACGCAAAGTTGTTCCGTGAGTTCACAGATGAACATCCACGTATTGTTAATGATGAGTTAAAGTCTAAAATCTACCAGATGGCAGAGAACGCTGTCAAACTAGAAGACAAGTTCATCCAACTTGCGTTTAAAGGTAACAGTGTACAGGGCCTAACCAAGAAAGAAGTTCGCGACTACATCCGTCACATTGCTGACCGCCGTCTACTTCAGTTGGGTATGAAACCACTGTTCAAACAAAAGAATAACCCACTACCGTGGTTGGACTGGGTACTGAACGGAGCATCACACGACAACTTCTTTGAGAAACGTGTGACCGAATATTCAGTGGTCGGTATGGAAGGCGAAGACTACGGTTGGGACGAGTTGGAACAAGAGGTGGCCTAATGGAAAACGAATATCTGATTGAGTGTCCTATATGCGACATTCAAAGCGTCATTCGGGTACTTTACGAAGATGATGAAATCCCACGTCACTGTCCCATGTGCGGTTCTGACGCAGATGCCGAATCTACTCACGAAGAGTACTAAGTTAGTGCACTTATAAGTATGTGCATGGAATGGATATTCGAAGACAACACATTTGACCCTGATGAGACTTTTCTTGAAGACTATCAGGGTTTCGTTTATATGATTACCGAACTTGATACGGGAAAGAAGTACATCGGTAAGAAATTCTTTTGGAAACCAAAAACACTGCCAGTGACGAAGACACGAAAGCGGAAAGTAAAAACGCGAGTAGTGTCGGACTGGAAGAAGTACTTTGGCTCAAGTCTGGAAGTAAAGACTCTGGTTGAAGAGAAAGGTGCAGAGAACTTCAAGAGAGAGATTCTGAAGCTCTGCCGAACCAAAGGGGAGT
>Ga0206131_10004337_pt1 | contig 15596 bp, 10 predicted proteins | sample Helgoland_Spring_FD_148636 | JGI IMG/M metagenome (GOLD analysis project Ga0206131, IMG submission 148636) | Pelagic subsurface seawater microbial communities from Kabeltonne, Helgoland, North Sea - Helgoland_Spring_Bloom_20160517_1 | ecosystem: Environmental > Aquatic > Marine > Epipelagic ...
TCCGCGTACATAGTAGATGTAGTTTAACTGGCAGTAACTGGAGTAGCGTACATCCTTGAATGTATTGTTCGTAACCGTTACATCATCAACATAATAGAACCAGTTGTGACGGTAGTACTGGTCAGTAAACGTACAGTTGTTCACTGTCCAATCGTGTAATCGAAGTCCGCTGCTACCATATGCATATATGGCGTATGACCCATTGGTTAAGTTACAATTGTCTATAGTGACGTTATCACTGTGATCAATTGAACTCGTTGACATATAAATCAATGAGTATGATGTACCAGTAGAAGTGTAGGCCGGTTTTGAGATGTCACAATTTTGAATTGTGATGTGGTCGTTGTTGTCTTGGAAATAGATAACGTCCGAGAAACGAGAAGTTGTCTTGATGTCGAAACCATCTAGAGTAATCCACCAAGAATCGTCGAACTCAACTGGGTTACCGCCATTCGTAAGAACAGGAGCAGATGTGTTTCCAGGAGCTGATCGGAAGATGATCGGTGCAAATGGACCAGCACCTACAACACCACGGAATTCAATGAAACCATTATAAGTTCCTGAAACGACGTCCATATAAACTGTATCACAAACTTGTCGTGCAACCAAATCGCTCATTGCAGCAGTAAAGCTTGTGTAGTCTCCTCCACCTGAAGGATCAATTGTAAATGTCCCGCTCATTGCAGGCGTTAAGTTTTGAGTGGCCATAGCGTTGTTTGTAGCATCGCCATCAACTACACCGTTCGGGAAATATGCACTGGCATTCACTGCGTAGGTATTTCCTGAAGTGGCCGTATACTGACCTAGAGTTATAATAGTGTCTTCGCCTGGGGCAACACTCAAACCAGTAAGAGTGTCCGGGCCGTAGTTGGTTCCACCAAAGGATCCTTGGACCACTGCAGAGGTTAAAGTATTGGTACCGTAATTCTCTAAAAACACATCGAGGTCGTTTGTTCCAGAACAAATGGTTGGCACTTTAAGTGCGCTAACTCCAGCATCGTTGGCCGGGGGCGGAATGAACTCGATCGCGTAATCTTCATACTCTCCACCATAGCTGCTAAATAGGCTGCCACATGGACCAATTCGAGGAGGTGTGCCGTCGTAACCACATCCAATACGCATTCTGGATGTACCCGTCATAGCAGAGAAAGGAATCGTTACTGTGTGATAGGAACGACCACCCGCCGAACTAGTCGTTTTATAGGTGTAGATGTTAAGATCTTCTCCTGGGTCGGTGAAGTCACCGTCGCCGTTGAAATCTATCCAAGCATTTCCTTGCCAAGAGTTGGTGATCTGTAAAGTAAAGGAGCTTCCTTTTTTTACGGACACTTTTTGTGTACCTGAATAGTTGGTATAAGATGCGCTTATACCTGATGAATTGGTAAAGTTTGTCACACCACCGATGGTAGCAACTCTTTGAATTCCATCCCATGTAGAGCTTAAGCCGGTTGGCACACAATACTGGGCATTTAGTTGCGTTGAAAGAAATATTCCAACAAAAAGAGCCGCAAGCGACGTAAAGAAGTTTTTCATAACCTCAAGATTAGATTTGTAAATTACTGGTTTACTTGTTATTAAGTCTTTTAATCCCTGAATGGTTGGAAACCATAGCTGCCAAATTTAGAAATTCTGGCTTCCCCACCAAATAAAAGTTCGAAACCATAGACGCGGCTTTAGCCAAGTGCGTTGGGTATCGACTTAACTTTTTTTAATTTTTCAATACTTTAAGTTGATCGTCGTTGTTTGCAATCACAAAGAAAGTGCTCCCATCGGCCAGCTTGCCTTTTTCAACGTCTTTAACATCACCCGGAGTAAAATACCCACTCTGAGTTACTGGCACCCATTCAAAGTCACCCTTGCCATTGCCTTTCAACATACCTCCAATGCTGGCGTCGTTTCTCGTTGTTTCAACTTCGGCACTGAAGAGGTTCCCTGAGAATACCACATCGAGATTGCCGTCGCCGTCGTAGTCGCCGGAATTGATGCTCGTAATACTCGAGATCTGCGCCATGCGCGGAAGCTTCCGTATTTCAAATTGCCCCCCACCTTTATTCTCTAAATAGAGGGAAGAAAAGTTGGTTACCGCATAGTGCAATGCTTTGTCAAGCTTATCACCATATACGTCAGCCAAAGAGGCCGTCCCAAAATCATCGTAAGACTTAAACTTCTTTTTAATAAAGGGCATTTGCTGAGAGGAACATGTTCGACCGCGAACCGGATAACAGGTTCCACCATTGTAGTATCCTAAAACAATGTCGAGATTTCCACTGTTGTCAAAATCGTGGCAATAGATGTGGAAAGGTTCCTCGAATGAAGCTTTGTATTTGTAGTTCTCGCCAAGGTTCCCCAAAATGATGTCCTGGTCACCGTCGACGTCGAAGTCATTTAAATGTATGGCCGACCACCATCCGATTTGTTTGGCAAGCAGATCGTTGTCTAAAATCTCAAAGGAGGTCCCTTTGTTCATGTAGAAATTGATGGAAGTCCATTCGCCTACAATCAATAGGTCGAGTTTTTCATCTTGATCAATGTCAACCCACTCGGCATCGGTAATCAATCCAGCTTGCCTTAAATCTGGAGCCAATTCATCTGTGACGTCAGTGAATTTTCCTCCGTCGTTTCTTAAAATGTAAGACACCGGAGAAAATGGATACGCTCCAGGCACCAGTCTTCCCCCAACGAATAGATCTAAGTCGCCATCACCGTCGTAGTCTCCAGCTTCAACTTCTTTTCCACTCGTGCTCATATTTGGCAGAGCTTCCCAATTCACTTGGAAATTCCCCTTACCGTCATTCACATAAAGGCGATCTTGAAGTTCCGCGGCTTGCTGAGGGTATTCATTTCCTCCACTCACGACATAAAGGTCTTGATCTCCATCATTGTCGGCATCAAAAAAGAGGGCATCTAGATCTTCGCGCGATTTTTCTTTAACCCATGGCTGAGCATTGGATAGTTTAAAGCTTCCAGACTTCGACTGAAGATACAGAGCTCCCGACTGAGCAAGTGCACCGCCAACATAGAAATCATCTAGGCCATCTCCATTTGCATCGCCAACGGTCACCCCTGGGCCATGCATTGAGTTTCTGTGCGGAAGTAAAATCTCAGTCGCGAAATCGTCAAACTCATTTTCAACATGAATAAATTCATGCGTCATCAAGGCCGTAGCATCTTGGAAATAAGTTTTATGTTTCGATTGGGCATAGGTCCCTTGAGCGTCACTGATGGAAAGAGTGAACAGTTGGTTTGATTCCGTCAATTTTTTACTCAAGGCCTTACCATTTGGAAAAACGACTTCCACACGATCCAATTCAACCCCTTCACGCACGGCGAAGAAAAGATCTCTCCCATTGCTCGACATATAACCTCGGGTAGGCTGGTTTTCTGAAAACTGAATTCCATCACTCGTATATAAGGTCACCTTCGCGCCAATGGCATCCGGATTTTGTGGACTGCCTTCAAGCTTGAACTTTACATATTTCTGCTCGAACATCTCGTTTGCTTTGTTTTCATAGACCCAAGCAAAATCTTTGATGTTGTTTGTGACCAAGTCTAAATCACCATCTTGATCTAAATCGGCAAAAGCGGCTCCCTGGGTAAATCCTTTTTGTCCGACACCCCATTCATAGCTCTTCTTGGAAAAACTTAAATCGCCGTTGTTCTTGTAGGCATAATTCGGAAGCGGGGTTGAAGGAGCTTGTCTGAATTTCTCAGCAGCATTTTTTGGAGAGGTGCTTCCACCTTTACCATAAGTTTCAGACATGCGAATTCGATAGTCGTTGTCGCGGTCATCGATTCGATAGCCATTCGAGATGAAACAATCTTTGTATCCGTCGTTGTCGAAATCGGCAAACAAGGGAGACCATGACCAATCTGTACTGTGCATTCCAGTCATCTGAGCGATGTCGGAGAAACTTTCGTTTCCTTGATTCAGCTGAAGAGCATTGTACATATATTGATGTGGAAGACCAAAATTCACAAGCTCATAAAACCGATCCGGTTGCATGGCCGACATCATTGTTTTGATTCGTTTGTTGTCTTCGGCTGCCATATCTAAGGTGAAGATGTCGAGCAAGCCATCGTTGTTCACATCAGCAATATCATTTCCCATCGAGAAGAGCGAAACGTGTTTCATCCAACCTTTCACATCTTCAGTGAAGGTGCCGTCGCCATTGTTGACATATAAATAGTCGGGGGCATCGTAATCATTGCTGATGTAGATTTCTGGGTAAAGGTCTCCATTGAGATCGCCAACGGCAATGCCGAGGCCCCATCCACCCAACATTTCATAACCAAGTCCGGCTTCTTTAGAAACATTCTTGAAACTTCCGTCGCCATTGTTTCGATAAAGTATGTCAGCTTGAATGGGGCGATCGCCCGATGCACGTTTTATAAGACTCACCGACGACCATTCATTGCCATGGTTTAAAACATAAAGGTCGAGGTCACCATCTAAGTCGTAATCGAAGAACACCGCTTGAGTACTGAAGCCGCTGTCAGCAATTCCGAATTGCTCTGCTTGTTCCTTGAAGCTGTTGTTTTGCTGATTGATGTATAGTTTGTTTTTTCGATTGGGTCCATCTCGGTAGCCAGAACAACTCACATATATATCCAACCAACCATCGGCGTTTACATCGGCCATCGTAACACCCGAAGTCCATGAGGAGTCGTTTCCAACTCCAGCAGATGCAGTAATGTCCTCGAACTTTAAGTTGCCTTTGTTGAGATAAAGTTTATTGGCAACTTCACTTCCACCGAAATAGACATCTTCCAATCCATCGTTGTTGATGTCGCCAATGGCAACACCCGAACCGTTGAAGTTGTATTGATACTTATAAAAAAGGAGTTCGGTATCAAAAGTGAAATCGTTTCTGAAATTGATTCCCGTTTCTTCTGGAGTTAAAAACTTGAATAGCTTTTGATTCAAATTGGTTTTTACTGGCGCCTTGGTTTCTTCTTTAGGCGCATCGTTTCCGCAAGAGAATAATGTAAGGCTCAAGGCGGTTAACGATAGGAAGGAGAGTATTCGAATCTGCATGGTCAACTGTTCTTTAATTTTCAACTGATGCTAATATAATGGTCTCGGCTTATGCGTTACCGAAACTTTTGACATGATTTTGGTCAATAATATCGTCGCTTAAAATTACCAAGCGCTCAACTACATTCCGGAGTTCTCTAATATTTCCAGTCCAGGAAGCTTTTTGCAATTCAGCAATTCCTTTGTCTGAAATCTCCTTTCGTTTAATCCCTTGCTCTTTGCAAATATCGTCGAGGAAAAAATTCACAAGCAATGGAATGTCATCCAAGCGTTCTCGAAGAGGCGGTAATTCAATGAGTATTACACCAAGTCGGTGGTAGAGATCTTCCCGAAAGTTCTTCTCAGTAATTTCCTTTTTCAAGTCCTTATTCGTCGCGGCCAGAATGCGCACATCTACTTTAATGTCTTTGTCGCCGCCAACCCGACTGATCTTATGTTCTTGAAGGGCTCTCAGAACTTTGGCTTGAGCGGATAAACTCATGTCGCCAATTTCATCCAAGAAGAGGGTGCCTCCGTGAGCTTGTTCGAATTTTCCTTTTCTCTGCTTGATGGCTGAAGTAAAGGCTCCTTTTTCGTGGCCGAACAACTCACTCTCAATCAGCTCTGCAGGAATGGCTGCACAGTTTACTTCAATGAAGGGTGATTTAATTCGATTTGATTTTTCATGAATCTGACGAGCAACCAACTCCTTACCCGTACCATTTGGTCCGGTAATGAGAACTCGCGCATCTGTTGGTGCCACTTTATCGATCATGTCGAAAACGGCTCTCATGTTCTCCGATTCACCAATGATGTTGGAACTGAATTTTCGGTTGATCTTTTTCCGCAGGACTTGAGTTTCGACGATGAGCTCTTGACGGTCCATTGCGTTGCGCACGCTCACGAGCAAGCGATTTAAATCAATAGGTTTTGGAATGTAGTCGAAGGCACCCTTCTTAAGTGCGGCTACCGCGGTGTCGATGGTGCCATGACCACTGATCATTATAAAGGTAGAATTGGGCTTTGCTTCCAAGGCCAATTCGAGAAGATCAATGCCGTCCATTTTCGGCATTTTAATATCACAGAGAATGAGGTCAAATTCTGTCGCCTTAATTTTCTGAAGTCCTTCCATCCCATCTTCGGCTTCATGGATTTCAAACTTCTCGTACTCTAGAACTTCTTTGAGGGAATTTCGGATGCTTCTCTCGTCGTCTACAATTAAGATTTTAGGCATACTTAGTCGTCCAAGTTTGGTTGGACTCTACGAATCTAATAAAATGAGTGGCAGGATGGCAGGGCTTAATAGCGAATCCATTTCCAAAGTTCCTTGTACGAAATTTTTTTCCCATACATGAGAATTCCAGTTCTGTAGATTCTTCCAGCAAGCCAAACCACAAAGATGAAAGTTACAACGAGGAGAGACATCGATAAGGCAACTTCCCAAATTGGAATACCTCCGTCTCCTACGCCAATAGCTACCCGAACGAGCATGACAATGGGCGAGGTAAATGGAATGATTGAAAACCAGAATGCGGCGGGGCCTTCAGGGTTCTGTATGATGACGGTCGACATTACGTAGGCTAAGATCAAAGGAGCTGTGACTGGGAACATAAATTGTTGCGAATCGGCTTCGTTGTCAACCGCGGCGCCAACGGCTGCAAACAGTGCGCTGTAGAGCAGATATCCTCCAAGAAAATAGAAGAGAAAAAGTCCGAGCATCATGGTCCAATTCGTACGCTTCAGAATGCTGTTGGGATCCGAAAAATCGAATTCTTGTGGCATCGCAGAATTCCCTTGATTCATTTCCTGCAACACTTCTTCGGTTGCTTGAATTTGGGTCGTATCAATTCCAAGTATTTCGGGCAAGATGAACATTTGAACAGCCATCACAATGGTGAATGTGAGCACAATCCAAACCACGATTTGGGTGAGGCCAACAAGGGCAACCCCAATGATCTTTCCCATCATTAATTGGAAGGGTTTCACAGAGGAGATGATGACCTCGACAATCCTACTGGTTTTCTCTTCCATAACACCGCGCATTACCTGCACGCCATATAGAAAGATGAACAGATAGATGAGCAAGCCAAAGACGAAGCCGATGACTGTTTTACCTTGGTCGATGTCTTCTTCTTTTCCCGACTCCGTAAACTTTATGGGCTGGATGGCGTAGTTGGTTTTAACGTCGTAAAACTCTTCGCGTGATATCTGATACTTCTCAAGTTTTAGCTCTTCAATGATGCCTTCAACTTTTGTCTCAATATTTCGAATGACAACAGCGCTGGGTTGTTTCTTGAAGTAGAGCTGAGCAGTCTTAGAGCCGGTCTCAATGTTCTTTGGAATGAATAGGATTCCAGAGTAAGGTGAGTCGTGGAAACTTGCCTTTGCCTCTTCTAAAGTGAGCTCGCTGTAGTCGAAGGTGACACGCTTGTCGTTTTCGAGTTTAGAAAAGAGTGGACTCAATTGGTCGACGACTACAATCTTTTGCTCTTCCGCATCCTCAATGCTAAGCCATATGGTTAAGCTTATTCCACCTGCAATGAGCAAAGGACCAAGCAAGGTGAGGAGAACAAAAGTTTTCTTCTTAACCCTTGAGAAATATTCCCTACCGATGATGAGTCCAATCTTATTCATCGTCAGTTTCTATTTCGGTTACTTTTTGAATGAAAATATCGTTCATGGAGGGAAGAACCTCTCCTAGGGAATGAATTTCAGCAACGGGTAAAAGTGCTCTCAATAAGTCGTTGGATTTTACGTCACCAAGGAGTTTTACTTTGGCATATTGAGTCTCTCCCTTGTTCTGAAAATCGAGCAATTCAGCACCGGTCCATAAGGCATTCGTAAAGCCCATTTTATTGCCGACAAAATTGAGCTCATAGATGTTGGCTCTGTAGGCTTCTTTCACCTCTTTTACGGAACCATCTAAAATCTTTTCAGCCTTGTTTATCAGGGCAATATGATCGCAGATTTCCTCTACAGACTCCATGTTGTGAGTAGAGAAAATTACGGTGGTTCCTTTGTCCCGCAACTCCAAGATTTCACTCTTAATTAAGTTGGTGTTGATTGGGTCAAAGCCAGAAAAAGGTTCGTCTAATATGATGAGTTCTGGCTCGTGTAAAACAGTGACAATGAATTGCACTTTTTGTTGCATCCCTTTTGAGAGATCTTCAACTTTTTTATCCCACCAATCAACGATTTGAAACTTCTCGAACCAGTGCTTTAGTTTTTGATTTGCGGTCTTGCGATCAAGGCCTTTCAGCATGCATAAATAGGTTGCTTGCTCCCCGACTTTCATCTTGCGATAAAGACCTCTTTCTTCGGGCAAATAACCGATGCGTTCGGTGTGTTTAGGCTTGAGTAATTCACCATTGAACAGAACCTCGCCAGCATCGGGTCCAGTAATCTGATTGATGATGCGAATCAGGGATGTTTTTCCCGCTCCATTCGGGCCAAGTAAACCGAAAATACTCCCCTTTGGAACCTGCAACGATACGTCCTTGAGCGCCTGATGTTTGGCGTAAAGTTTATCGACGTTTTTTATATCTAGAATCGGCTGCATTACTTGGCTTCAGTTCAGGCAAATGTAATTGAAAAGAAGAGCGTAAATTCTATGAGAAATAGTCTCTCATTTTTCGGAAGAAACTTTTTTCATCCGCTTTTGGGTTTGGACGAAAATGCTCGCTGGTTCTGAAGCCTTCAAGAATGGTTTTTTCTTCATCGTTTAGCTCAGTTGGCGTCCAAATATTTACATGCACAAGCTGGTCGCCTCGGCTGCTTCCATGAACTGAAGGGAGGCCCTTATTGCGAAGGCGAAGAATCTTGCCCGATTGTGTTCCCGCAGGAATTTTTACTTTCAACTTGCCTTCAATGCTGGGAATCTCCGCCGAGAAGCCAAGAGCAGCATCGGCAAAATTCATGTAGAGTTGGTAGTGAATTGTTTGTCCGTCGCGCTCAAATTGATTGTTCGCTTCTTCCTCAACAACCACAAGAAGATCGCCCGGAACTCCACCCATCGGACCTTCATTTCCCTTCCCACGTATGGAGAGTTGCATGCCTTCTTCAACACCAGCTGGAATATCAATTTCAACGGTTACTTCTTCTCGAATGAGACCATCGGAATTTGCGCCACCAGCCGATTTTGTAACGACTTTTCCTGTACCGCCACAACTAGGGCAGGCACTGGAAGTTTGCATTTGTCCGAGAATGGTATTCGTAATGCGCGTAACGCTTCCGGAACCGTGGCAAGTGCTACATGTTCCAAATTCTACGTCTGGTGAATTCACCAGTTTTTGGACCTTAATTTTCTTGTGAACTCCGTTAAGAATTTCTTTCAAATTGAGCTTCACCTTGATGCGGAGATTTGATCCTCTCCGAACAGAAGTTCGCTGTCTTCCACCACCACCAAATCCGCCAAAAGCGCCACCAAAAATATCTCCGAATTGCTCAAAGATATCGTCCATGTTCATGCCATGCCCTCCTCCGAATCCACTAGCGCCAGCGCCCATTCCTTGGTGGCCGAATCGATCGTATTGAGCTTTCTTTTGCTCGTTACTTAAAACCTCATAAGCCTCGGCAGCTTCCTTGAATTTATCTTCGGCAGCTTTATCGTCGGGGTTCTTGTCCGGATGATATTTTAAAGCCAGTTTTCGATATGCTTTTTTAATCTCAGCTTCAGTGGCTCCTTTGGAGACGCCCAATACTTCGTAAAAATCTCGTTTGGCCATTATTCTCCGATTACCACTTTTGCAAAGCGAATTACTTTATCGCCCAGCATGTATCCATTTTCAATTACGTCTACAACTTTGCCTTTTTGTTTCTTGGAATCAACAGGTATTTTGGTGATGGCTTCGTGCAATTCGACGTCAAAAGGCTCTCCTAAAGCTTCAATCTTTTTGAGACCCTTGGATTTAAGAATGCCATTTAGTTTTTGAAGGACTAGTGTGTATCCTTCCAAGGCAGCTTTAGCCGCTTTGTCCTCAATAGCTTCAGTAGCTTTCTGAGCTCTTTCAAAGTCGTCTACTGCTGGCAGTAAGTCCTTGATGATATCTGAACTTGCAGTACTGATCATCTCCAGCTTTTCCCTTGCCGTTCTTCTTCTGAAGTTCTCAAACTCAGAATAAATTCTTAGGTACTTGTCGTTGGCCTCGGCATACTTCGTTTCCATCTCAGCGAGAGGATCGTGGTCTTCAGGACTCAACTCACCGCTAGGCTCCGAATTTCCCTCAACATCAGGCTCTGTTTCGTCTTCTTGAATCTCTTCTTCAGAAATCATGTTTAATGCTTTGTTTGAAAGTGCTTATCACAGATGCTGCCAAGTCCTTAAGTGGGACAATATGGCATAAAAAACCCCGCCACGCGGGGCCTTTTGCAATTATGTCATTCGGTTTATAGTTGCTTAACCCATTTGTCGAGGGTGAGGTGCAAGTTTTGACCTCGTAAATTTTTCGCAACGATTACGCCGTTGGCCGTCGATTAGGAAGTTCGTAGGTATTGCGTGAACTTGGTAATCTTTGGCTGCTTGAGATCCCCAATATTGAAGGTCGCTTACATGATTTTCCCAGTTTAAACCATCTTGCTGGATTGCGTTTACCCAAGCGGTTTTAGATCGATCTAGTGAAACGTTGTAGACCACAAAAGACTTGGCATTCTTGATTTTAGCCTTGTTGTATTTGTTGTAGGCTGAGACTACGTTTGGGTTCTCTCGTCTACAGGGTCCACACCAAGAAGCCCAAAAATCAACTAGGACTAAGTTTCCTCTAAGTGAACTCAATGGAACTTCCTTTCCATCAGGATTTTTTAAGTTGATTTCAGGAGCTACATTCCCGACATTGATACCTACTTCTTGCGCTGTTAAGATGGAAGTAAAACTGATCATGCTGAACAATACAGCAAAGACTCCCAGGTATTTTAATAGTTGATTTTTCATGCTATGATTCTAATTAGTATCCAATCGTTTAATGCTCGCTCCAAGTGCATTGAGGCGTTCATCAATCTTGAAATAACCTCGATCGATTTGTTCGATGTTGTGAATCGAACTGGTGCCTTCAGCCGACATTGCAGCGATTAGCAAAGATACACCCGCCCGAATGTCGGGAGATGTCATCTCTATGCCTCTTAAGGCAGTTTTTCGATTCAATCCAATTACGGTAGCGCGATGCGGATCACACAATATGATCTGTGCTCCCATATCAATCAGCTTGTCCACAAAGAACAATCGCGACTCAAACATCTTTTGGTGTATCAATACACTGCCTTTTGCTTGAGTAGCTATAACCAACACAATGCTCAATAGGTCTGGTGTGAAGCCTGGCCAAGGAGCATCCGAAATTGTCAAAATCGATCCGTCAATGAACGTTTCTATGACATACTCTTCCTGTGCTGGAACATAGATGTCATCACCTCTACGTTCAAGTTTAATGCCAAGCTTTTTAAAGACATTTGGAATGACTCCAAGGTCATCGTAACTAACATTTTTAATTGTGAGTTCCGATTGGGTCATCGCTGCCAATCCTATCATACTCCCAATTTCAATCATATCTGGGAGGACTCTGTGTGAGCACCCATTGAGGCGTTCTACACCCTCAATAATTAAGAGGTTGGAGCCCACTCCAGATATTTTGGCTCCCATGGAATTCAATATCTTACACAACTGCTGAATGTAAGGCTCACATGCAGCGTTGAATATTTCTGTTCTTCCTTTGGCGAGCACGGCAGCCATAAGTATGTTTGCCGTTCCTGTTACAGAGGCTTCTTCAAGCAGCATTTTCGCACCGGAAAGTCGTTTCGCTTCGGCCCGGTAAAAATTGGTGTCGGCGTCGTAATTAAAGTCGGCACCTAAATTTTGGAAACCAATGAAGTGGGTGTCAAGTCGGCGCCGTCCGATTTTATCCCCGCCTGGTTTAGGGATGTATCCTTTCCCAAATCTACCAAGCATAGGTCCTACGATCATAATGGAGCCTCGCAAGCCCGACCCGCTTTCCCTGAACCGTGGACTTTCTAAATAGTCTATGTCGACCTCATCAGCCTTAAACGTAAAGTCACCATCCCCGTTGCGAGTTACTTTAACAGAAAGTTCGCGGAGAAGGTCAATCAGTTTGTTGACATCTCGGATTTCGGGAATGTTGGTGATTCGAACGTCTTCTTCAGTAAGAAGAACTGCGCAAAGGATTTGTAAGGCCTCGTTTTTTGCTCCTTGGCAGTGAAATTCACCTTGTATTTGGTGACCTCCTTCAATTTCGAACGTAGACATTTATTGCTGTGGTTTTCTGAATGGGCGTTTGCGGCTTTTACCTTTTTTATGCGCTGGTTTTTTCTTGTTGAGGTTGGAGCCGAGAATGGATCTTGTCGATTCAAATTGAAATTCTGGGTCGACCTTTAATTGGCCGTCCGACATTTTTCCAAGCTGCTCAACAATTACTTCGTCGTTTACAGAGTCGCGATTCCAATTGAGATACGCTCGTTTCATCATATTGGCGATGGATCTTACCAATTCCATTTTTTCTTCCCCTTCGGGCATTTCGATCGCGCTTTTGATGTAGCCAGGAATGCTTTTTCCATAGTGCTTATACTTCATGTTTCCGTCAGGATAAGCAATGCGTTCCGGTCGTTTCTTCGCAGATTCAGCATCCGGAATTGGGTACGGACACTCAACATCTAATTTGAACTCACTCATAATAAACAGGTGGTCCCAGAGAATGTGTGTGTACTCTGCAATGTCGCGAAGCTGGGGGTTAAGCTGCCCCATCACTCGAATGATTTCTTCTGCAGCAAGGTTGCGTTGAGCCCGATCTTCTAAGCTCAATGCATGTTGAATCATCTTTTCAACATTTCTTCCATATTCCGGAAGTTTCACGTCTTCGCGGCTTGTGTTGTATTCCATCTACTTGATATTGAGGGTCAAATTTAGCCTTTTTGAAGTGCTAAGAGGATTTTAAAACTGTGAGCTGTGCAAACTTCAATAAGAGTTGTTTTTCACCCTTTCCTTCGAAGTTGATTGTCGCCTTTCTGCTTTCTGGGTTTCCTTCCACACGGATTACTTTCCCTTTACCAAATCGTTGATGCTCAACTTCCATTCCTGGGCTGAGGTCGCTTGGGCCTTGCGCTCGACCTAGGTTTGGTCGACTTCCGCTCTCCGACATCCTCACCAATTTTCGATTGGGCGCTGGGTTTATACTTGGGGTTGCCCTTGTGGGAGTTTTCGTCAGACGCTTTACCTGCCTGCTGTCCGAGCCAGAAGGTGAAAAAGATTCTTTTGAAGGAGGTGTGCTGATGAATGAAGAATCAATTTCCTCCAAGAACCGACTTGGTTCGCAGTAGATGAGGTTGCCCCATTTATATCGCGTAAGCGCATATGACAGGTAGGCCTTTTTCTCAGCGCGAGTGAGCGCAACGTAAAAAAGTCGACGTTCTTCTTCGAGTTCCGAACGTGTTCCAGTACTCATTTGAGAAGGGAATAGGTTTTCTTCTAGTCCCACGATGAATACGTATGGAAATTCAAGTCCTTTTGCACTGTGTACGGTCATCAAGCCAACTCGGTCGGAGTCGTTTTTATCGTCTTTGTCTTGGTCAGTTAGTAGGGCGACGTCCTGCATGAAATCAGCCAAATAACGCACTTCACCTTCAGGTGCGGAGTCGGTGAACTCTTTGATTCCAGCCAACAACTCCTGAATGTTTTCATAACGGCTGACACCCTCAATGGTCTTATCTTGATAGAGTTCTCGAAGGATTCCTGAAGAAGCTGCCATCTTACTCGCAAGTTCGTAGGCGTTTTCAGTTTCTAGAGTTCCTTCAAACGACCGAATCATGTTAATGAACTCGGAAAGCTTCGTAATGGTCCCGCTGTTGAGTCCTCGAGGGTTGGCGAGCAACTGCAGAATTCCATCCCAAATACTAACTCCTTGCTCGCTCGAGAAAACGGTAATCCGATCAATCGTGGTTTGGCCCAAACCTCTTTTCGGATAATTGATGACGCGCCGCAGCGCTTCTTCATCCTTGTGGTTGACCAACAATCTGAAATAAGCGAGAATGTCTTTTATTTCCTTGCGCTGATAAAAGGATAGCCCGCCGTAAATTCGGTAAGGAATATTGAGTTTTCGCAGCGCCTCTTCCATGGCCCTTGACTGGGCATTGGTTCGGTATAAAATCGCGAAATCGGAGTTGGCCGCTTGCTCCTCGCTGCGAGTTCGGTAGATCTCGTCAGCAATAGCTCGACCTTCTTCATTATCGCTTCTTGCCCGGATAAGTTGAATGGAATCTCCAGTCGCGTTCTGGGTCCAGACATTTTTATCTAGTTGCTCTTTGTTCTTGGCAATAATTGAATTTGCAGCACCTACAATCGTCTGAGTGGATCGGTAATTCTGTTCTAATTTGTAGGTTGCCGTATCTTGATAATCGCGCTTAAAATTCAAGATGTTCTGAATGTTCGCCCCCCTAAAAGCATAGATGCTTTGAGCATCGTCACCTACTACGCAAATATTCTCGTAACGTGCAGCGAGTCGCTTTAGAATGATGGCTTGAGCGAAATTGGTATCCTGAAACTCATCTACCATGATGTATTTGAATTTCTCTTGGTATTTGAGGAGAGCTTCTGGTGAATTCTTCAGTAAAACGTTGGTTTTGAAGAGAAGGTCATCAAAATCCATCGCCCCAGAATTGAAGCACCTTTTTTCGTAGCGGCGGTAGATTTCGCTCAACTGCGGGCGCTTCGCACTTGCGTCTTCCTGAAGCAGAATGCTTTGATTGGCATAGTCCGCAGCAGTTAGAAGGTTGTTTTTTGCGGCGCTAATGCGATTATGAACGATGGATACTTTGTAGACTTTATCGTCCAATTTAAGCTCCTTTGTAATGATGTTCTTGAGAAGGCTTCGTGAATCGGCGGTGTCGTAAATCGTGAAATTTTTAGGGTAGCCAATGCGATCGGCTTCGTTTCGAAGTATACGAGCAAAAACAGAATGAAAGGTCCCCATCCAGAGGGCTTTTGCGTCAGAGGGGCCTACAATTCGACTAATGCGTTCCTTCATCTCTCTAGCCGCCTTATTAGTAAAGGTCAATGCCAGAATGTTGTAAGGGTCGATTCCTTTATGAATCAAATGCGCAATCCGATAGGTGAGTACTCGGGTCTTGCCAGATCCGGCGCCCGCAATAACCATCAATGGGCCTTCGATGTGTTCGACGGCTTTGCGTTGAACCGGGTTTAATTCGTCAAGATAATTTGTTGAAGACATCTAAGCACAAAGAAAGTAAAGATGCTTTCGGAGGCTTTCCTTGGCCTTCATTAATAATCAACAGTTTCAAAAGGTCGCGGTCATTGCTTTAAACGCAATTGCATAATTCGTTGTGGGAATACTAAACTTCTCTGAAAGCTTTTGTCCGTCTGCTTTTGAGCACTTGATTTATTGGGCAGCTTTAGAAATCAATCACTTAGCTTAACTGCAAAAGCGTGCATTTCATCGAAGCTTATGCTTAAAATTGTTGATCGATTGGAAGAGATTTCCTAATTTAGGGTTCTCAAAGTGATACACAATATCTAAACTATAAGAACATGTCAGACAATAAGAAGGAATTAAACGACTCAGAATTAGAA
>Ga0206131_10004345_pt1 | contig 15575 bp, 18 predicted proteins | sample Helgoland_Spring_FD_148636 | JGI IMG/M metagenome (GOLD analysis project Ga0206131, IMG submission 148636) | Pelagic subsurface seawater microbial communities from Kabeltonne, Helgoland, North Sea - Helgoland_Spring_Bloom_20160517_1 | ecosystem: Environmental > Aquatic > Marine > Epipelagic ...
TAGGTCCATTAAAATATTTAGCAGAGGTAACTGGTAAATCAATGGATGAAGTAATGAAATGGTTTATACTTCTTTTAATCGTTATAGGTGACCCTATGGCAGTTCTTATGGTTATAGTATTCAATAAAGTTATTAATTATAATAAATACGATAGACCAAAAGAACTTTTAAAACCTATAATAACCACCTCTAATGACTCATCAACAAATCTACATTCAGAAATAATAGAGGATAGTATAGAAGTTAATAACGAACCAGAAGAGGAACCAATAAAAGAGGAACCAATAAAAGAGGAACCAATAAAAGAGGAATTACAAGTTTATATTGCACCAGAGGCTATAGAACCAGAGGTAGAGGTTATAGAACCAGAGGCAGAGGTTATAGAACCAGAGGTAGGGGTTATAGAACCAGAATTCGAGGTTCCAGATGAAATTATAGTTACTAATATTAAATCTAAATCAGATAAAATAACATTAGATGAAATTAAAGAGGTTAAAGAACGTGAAAGAGGTTTCTCAGTAACAATACCCTCTAGAAAAAATAAAAGTAATACCGTTAGTAGAATAGGTAGTAATAAAGAAGTTAGAGATAGTGATAACAATACTATTTATTTTAAAAGGAGAAGATGATAATTGATGAAGAAACACATAAATTGAGTAAAGATAATTTTATTCAACAAGGTACTAAGAAAACTAGGATAATCATAGGTAATAGTTTCACGAGTGGTATGAAACATTGTATTGGTTGGGTGAATAGATGGAATGGCAACTACACTAAGACGGCAATGTTTACAATAGATATCAAAGGTAAGGTATTCCAACACTTCTCCCCCATATACTTTTCAAACTTTTTAGGTGATGAAAAATTAAAAGAAAGTAGTATAACAATACTGTTAGAGAATGAAGGTTGGTTAACGAAAGATTTAAGTGATGAAAATAAGTACATTAACTATGTCGGACATATTTATAATAGAAAGGATTCAGTTTTTGAGAAAAGGTGGAGAAACCATACGTATTGGGCACCATATACTAATAAACAAGAAGAATCACTTTATAATTTAGTTAAGGAATTATGTAATGAATTTGATATCCCTTTAAAAGTGATACCTCACAACACTAATTTTTATGACGCTTATGATTATGAGGGGGTTCTTTATAGGAGTAATTTTGATAAACATCATACTGACATTAGTCCAGCTTGGGACTGTCTTTCTTTTAAAAATAAAATAGAATTAAATTAATAATTATGAGTAACGAACACGACATAACAAAAATGATGCTTGAGACAATTAGATTTCAAACATCAAAAAATAAGAGATTTATTACAGAGAATGAGGAAATGGACACGACTGATGTGCCAGTTGTTGGTTCTGACGTTGAAGTAGATGCTGAAACTGAAGAAATGGGTGCTGAAGTAGACACAGAACAAGAAGGTACTGAAGGTATTGAATCAAGTTCTGATGTAAATAGTCAAGAAGCTAAGGAAGAAGAAAGTAAATTCATGGACACGGTAACACCTAGAGTTACATTCACATCATTCAAGGTTTATCCAGATACGGCAAATGTAGAGTTTTCTGGTAAGTTCGATAACGGTATTGAATGGCAAATGTCTAAAACAGATGGTCTTTTCTTAAATACATCTAATATTGAATTAGATGATGAAATACTAATATTACTTAAGAAATTAAACGGTTATTATGTAAATTGGACAGATGAATGGTCAAAGAAGATGAACACTGAGTATAAAAAGAGTGATGAGGAATAAAATAGATATAAAGATTATATTTATTCTAATATTAGCTATTGGTTTAATTCTTAGTTTAATCTTTAGACCATCCAAAGGTATTGACATACATAAAGATGAACTTAAACAATTAGAATTAGATAATAAGATTTTAAAAAATGAATATGATAGTATAAAGCTTGATAACGAAAATTTGAATCAAGAAATACAAATATTAATAATAAGTATTGACAGTACTGAATCCGTACTAATTGATACTGAAGGTAGATTAAACGATTTAGAAAATGAAGACAGTAAAGTTTCTGATTATGTTAGGGATTTGGATGCTGATGGCATCTCAAGGTCTCTCACAGAATTCCTCAACAAACAGTAATAGAGTAAGAACTATTATTACAAGTGCTGGTGATACATTAGTACAGATGCACTACGAGGACGCTAGAACCCTTTTAAAGTTCGTTCTACATTGTGAGTACAGTGATAGTATTTTATCCGTTTATAAGGAACGAGACAGCCTTAATACAAGAACAATCACACTCCAGAAAGAAGTATTAATGAAAATGGGTAAAGAAAAGTTAAATCTTGAGGTTATGTTATCTAATTTAGATGAGATAATTCTTAATAAGGAAAAAGCCCTACTTTTAAAGGATAATACTATTAAACAACAAAAGAAAGAGATTAGAAAACAAAAGTTTTTAAAGATATTGGGTTTCACTGGCTCAATAATATTACCTATAGTGGTATTAATAGCAATGTTATAATGGGGAGTAATCACATGCACAATATGTTAAGAACATCAAAACAGAAGTACGAAATTCCAGAGTATGACCCACAAACTGGGGAAATAAATCCATATTGGAATGAATTAATAACAAAGGAAAAGGTAGAAGGTATCACCAACCAACCAGATGCTATTAATATGAATGAAATGTCATTAGATATCTTAGTTGATATGTTTGAGGAAAAATACACACTTCAATCAATAGGTGATGGTTTTGCTATAATGAAGTTAGTAGAATTCTACAGAAAAAATAAATAAAATGGTATTAGTATTTTAAAGAACTCATTAATGGGTTTTTTTGTTATTATTTTATATTTATAATAAAAGGTAAAAGATGAAAGATTTAATTAGACAACGTTTAAATGAAGAAATGAACAAATCTGACGTAAAGAGTGAGGTTAAGAAATATATGGATTCTTCTGACTTTAAAGTAAAGGTTGAGAAGATAGTTAAAGATAGAATTAAAAACGATAAAGTATTAGAAGATAAGGTGGTGGAAATATCTAAGAATGTGTTAAGTCAATTATTCAAACAATTATGGGTTAAGAGGTCAGCATATATTAATGGCATAACAAATAAAGCTAATTAAGATGAAGAAGATAAAAATAAACGAAACTCAAGCTAATATGCTTAAAGAAATTGAGGTATCAAAAGTACTTAAGGTAACCCAAGAACAATACAATAGAATTGTTGAGATGGAGCAATTAAGTGAAAAAATTGATTTAGTTAGTAATGAAGGTGATAACTTCGATATAATTAAAACCGACACTGATTATTATATTAGTAATAGAACAACAAATTATAGCCCACAAGACACTGCACATATTGGCAGCATTCAAGAAATAGGTAATGATAAGAAAAAAATATGTATTATGGCTGATAGAGCATTTGAACTTTTTGAAGAAATGGGGTCAGATGGAAATAAACAGTCCGACTTTGAAAACTTAGAAGCTAGAGCTATTTTTAAAACACCATTTATCTCTGCTTGTAAAAGCAATATATCTGAAAAATTTATATCCAATCCAGCTCACCCAATATCTATGTCTTTTCGTAGGGAACTAGATGAAGCTAAAACTAGCGTAAGAGAAATGTATGAAGAATTCGTTAATGAACTTTATAATGTTAACGAAGGTGGTGAAAGAAAATACGAAAGTCTTATTAGTCTAATGGAAACTGTAGGACTTATTGAAAATAGAAGAATTAAAAAAGAATCATTTAGAAATGACAAAGCTATTGTTGAAAAAGTAATAAGTGCTGGTCTTCACGAAATTAGTAATGGTGGTAGTAAGTATAAAGCAATGGAAGCTATTGAAGAAGCATTAAGAAAAGGCCCAACTGGCATTGACCCTAATGTAGATGTTGAGCCTAGCTTTGTAAGTTCTAAAACTGGTACATCACCAGAAGCGTTATTACAAAAGATTAAGGATGCGAGAGCAGAGTCAAATAGGTTAGTAACTAAGAATGATATTGAAAGAGATAGAATGAATAGTAAAATGGTTTATGACCCAGAATCTGAATATGTTCGAGATGAAGCTGTTGATGCTTTAGTTGATGGAATGAAAGGTGACCAACAAGAAATGAAGAAGGAAACTATTACTAAGATAAAGGAAGAAGGTAATAGAGATAATTGGAAAGGTGATGAGATACTAAATCACCCAATGTTAGCTAAGTTACCAACAGATGTTATGAAGGCAGACAATAGTATTTATTTTAAATTACCAAGTCTTGATGGTGGACATTCAGCTACACTTGCTACACATATAGGACATGTTATGGATTGGATTAGTGACTTAAAGAGTATTGTTCAAGAAATTCCAGTAGTTGATTCTGAAATGAATGTATTGAATAAGGGATACGTAGGTAGAGATATTGAAAAACTTAGAGCAATTTCTAACCATGAAAGGGAGTATGGGGACAGAAAGTTTAATACTGACGAAACAACTGCTGATTCATCTGGACAATCAACTGGTCCTTTAGGAGGTCCATCACATAAATCAAATGTGGTATCAAACCTTGATGTTGACGAAATGACATCTATGGGTGGTACAAATGGTGTGGGTGGTTTACAAGCTAATGGAAATAGTATGACATATGATGCACCAGGACTTAAGAAGAATAATTTTATGATGGCTGGGAATAAAGAAAATAAATCTGAGAGTGTGATTGATAATACTAATGAGGAAATTACAGAAGATGCTTTTAGTAGTACACAATATCCAGGCGGTACAATAGTAACACCAAAAGAGAAGTGTAAAAAATTCCCTTACTGTGATGAAGGTCCAGGAAACTTCGATGAAAAGAAGACAAAAGAATCAGTAATATCAAACGATACTAATGTATATGAAACGATAGCTAAAAAGACTGGTAGAACTATTAGTGAGATAAAAGAAATAATAGAAAATAGTATTAATTAACTTTTTACTAAAAACTTAGTATTTATAATAAACGCAATAATTATGAACAAAAATATAATTAAACAACATCTTAGTAAGACTTTTATATCTGAAGATACAGCACATAAAGCAACTAGTGAAACAAAAAAAGTTCAAGACCTCTCAGGAGCGACAAATAAGGCTGCTATGAATAATGTTGCAAAAGAAATGAAAGACTATGATAAGTCTTCCAAAGAATCTGAAAAAGAAAATGCAGATTCTGTAAAGAAATACGAAAACGATAATAAACAAGATGAGTTACATGATTTAGGTGAATTACAAAATGGTAGCCTTGCAGCTACTAAGTACGGTAACGAACCTGGTAAGGATTTTGAAGCTATGCAAAAAGCTGCAATTACTGGTACTGACTCTAAACTAGGTAATAGTAAGGACTATGCTAATGTAATACCAGCTGACCAAGCTGGATTCACTGGGCCAGAGTTCGGTGAGAACTTATATAGTGATATTAAAAAATCTGCTAAACTTAGAGCTGATGCTGAAAGTAAATATAATAGATTATCAACTGGGGTTAGTGGTGCTGATTTCGATGATAAAAAAATAAATGAACCTAAAAAGATTAATGAAGGTTTAAAGCCAGATAATATTGCGTTAATTAAGAAATGGGTTGATGAACTTGGTTGTAGAAAAGCGGGAATAAAGTTAATTGATACGTTTCTAAATAAAATGATAGCCTTATCAAGCTCAGATATGGGTGATACACATATTTTTGCAGATGGTTTGGATGCTGTAGAGGAAGACCTAATTGTTGGTGAATATGATAACGCATTTGATAATGCCAAAGAAACAGCAAGAGAAATGGCTGCTGATGAATTTGGTACGTTAACTGGGGGTATAAAACACTTTAATGAAAATAAAGTAATTAAAAAAGAAAAAATGAAAAGACTTGTATTCAATAAGCCATTCAACGGTGTAACGAACGCATTAAACCTTATTCCAGAATCTTATAAGATTAATAATAAAGAATTTCACATGACTGATGGTGATGAGAAATATGAAATTAGATGGGAAGGAAACCTTAACGAAGGTAAAGCTATCATTACTAAAGCGTCTGATAAAACGATTATGAATGAGAACATGGTACAGATGAAACATCTTATGGGATATAAATCAGAGGATACTCTTGGTAACCTTAAAGGTTCTGAAAGAATTAATGAAAATGCATCATTCAATGATATATTGAATAAAACTAAAGGACTATTAAATGAAGATGAACAAGAAGTACAGAGAATTAAAGATTATTTGATAAAAAAAATGAGTGTTGATGGAATTGATAAAAGAGAATTCTTAATGAAGTTTTTAAAAGGGCAAGCACCTGTTGGGTATAATGGTCGTGAAAGAATGGAAGATAGAACTACAGCTGCTAAATCTTTATTAAATGCGTTAGATTCAGAATCTTACGAAGAAAACCAAACATTAAGTGAATCTTGGGAATCAGAATACTTAAGCAACACTCTATTCAAAAAGTTAGAGGATGAAAAAGGTGTAGGAAGAGGTAGTGACGAAGGTCGAGAACTAGTAAAAAACGTATTGGACCCCTTTGAAGTTGAGATGAATAAATTTAAAAAATTCATCACAAAAAGTTATAATAACCCCGATGAGAACGAGGTAAAGCGTAAGCTAAAAGGTGAGATTGAAAGAATAGTAAACGGTGGTAAAGAATTAGGAATAGAAGAAGATGTGATGATGGATGCTATTATTGGACAAATATATTCTGAATACTTTAATAGAGGTAGTGGTTCTTTCGTAAGGTTATATGATAGTAACCATGTCATGTTTATGTTAAATGTCGTAAAAGAGGTGTTAGTAGAGCTACAATATAACGATAAAACATTTGGCATTATAAGTAGAATTGACAGATATTTAAAATCATAAAATATTTATAGAGAAATTATAGTTATTAAAAAAAAAGAAAAAATGAAAAAAGCTACATTTAAAAAACCATTTAATGGTATGAACAATGCTTTAAACCTTATTCCAGAATCTTATAAGATTGATGGTAATGAATTTGAAGTAACAGACGGAATCGAATCTTACAGAGTAAGATGGGATGGTTCTTTAACTGAAGGTAAAGGCGCTATACTTATAGCTTCTGATGAGAAAATGATTAATGAAGATATGGATAAGATTAAACACCTTATGAACTTCAGCTCAAAAGAGACTCTTGGCAACCTTAAAGGTTCTGAAAGAATTGATGAAGACAAATCATTTAAAAACGTATGGGGTAAAACTAAAAAGATTTTATCTGAATCAAAAGAAGATGGAGATGTCATCAATGAAATGGATGGTGGATACGGATTCACAAGTGAAAACAATTTCAATGGTAATGAAATCGAAGTAAAAGAGATTAAAACAATGGACATGCCAGGTAGTAATAACTTAGTTGGTGAAATGGATGATGCTGGTGGTGGTGTTATGAGTGTTGCTGAGATTAGAAAACAAATGAAAGATTTGCTTTACACTTTAAATAAAGCAGATTTTACAGCTAAAGAGAGAATGGTTGTTGGTCTTCTAATAGATATGATTAAACAACTTGGTGGTGAGGAAGACTCTTTCAGTCCAAGATTACTTAGTAAACTAAACTTAGTACAACAGGCAATTAACGATAAAACCCCAGAGTCAGAAGAATTTGCTGGTGATGGTACTGATAATGGTTCCACTGAAGCACAACCAGGTGAAGCACCCATGGGAGAAGGTTCAATTAACGAAGGTTGTAAAGAAGATTGTGAAGAAGATTGTGAAGACCATATTAATATAAAAAAATCGGAAATTATAGCTGCTAAATTAGGAGATGAACAAAAGGAAATATCTAAGAGTGCACAACCAACATCTGGTCCAAATGAATCAATTGAAGAAACCGATAGATTTAATGAAATATTTGAAGGTATGTATGAATCTGACATTAAACCAGTACAAAAAAAAGTACTAACTGAAAATGGTGAAATGTGGGATATAGATGCATCACACAGAGATGATAGCGGATATAATGACTTTGACCCATCAGACCCGTCAATGGCTGGAGATAATGATATGTCAGATGAAGAAATAAATTACGAAGGAGCAAAACAACTAATGGATTCTGCATTCCAAGAAATGGGAATAGACAATCCATTAGCAAAGCATACAACTTTCTATTCTGAAGGTATTGACCAAGTAGGTCATATGTTAGCTGACGGAAGAGAAGAAGATGCTATGCAACATGCACAAGCAATTGCTAGTGAAATTTACAAACGTAATTATTAAAAATAGTTAATAATAAAATAAAAAAACCCCTGTTAATAGGGGTTTTTTTATGCCCACGTATTTGACATTACTAGACATAATGATTAAGTTTAAATACTAGATGTGAAGAAATGTAAGATAATGGCGTATTATTAATAAAAAGAAATTATGGGACGTATAGAAAAACAAAAGAGACAATTAATCAATGAAGCCAATAAGAGAATGTTAAAGGAAGAAAATAAATATACCTATAATGAAAATGAATATCCCTATAATGTAGATAGAGAAAAAGTATCAGTATTACTTAATACAATATTCCCATCACCAGATAATATTGAATTTATATCTATAACTAATATACCTTTTACATTTCAATACTATAGTAAAGGTATCGGTAAAACAGAAGAAGAAATAGTAGAAGAATTTATTAACCTTACTCCACTACAACTATATGAAAAAACAAAGTCATATGAAAAAGAATTTAGGAAAAATATATACAACCTATAAGATAAAAATTAATTAAACCTCTATAGTAATATGGGGTTTTTTTATGCCTTGACAGTTTTTAAAATTTATATTTTATAGATACATTTACTCCAACACCATTAGTGTAGTAGTTCACATCCTTAATACCATCATCTGAACTTTGTGTTAATTTGAATGGTGAGTTAAATATATTATTAACGCCCACTTGGACACTCAATTTCTCTTTCTTATACTTATACACTAAATTAAGTTGGTGTCTGTTTGTTTGATAAACATCACCAATACCTTGTATACCAGCTGAGAACAATTTCTTACCTGTGTAGTTATAGACAACACCAACATTATGTTTATCAATGGAGTAGAATATATCTAAGTTAGATAATATTGGTGTTGAACCTTGTAATTCTCTTTGTGGATTTGTAACAATAGTTGATACATCACCGTCATCAGATAAACTAATTTGTGAATACATAACTGTCAGGTTGTAATCAATAGTGAATTCCTTAACCTTAAGTTTAGTTTCAACCTCACCACCAAACACATAAGCCATATCACCGTTTTGGTATGTTTCAAGTCTACCACTAGCTGTTGCCACATTCACTCTTTCAATAGGGTTAACTATGTACTTACCGAAACCAGTAAAAGTGATTACTTGTCCTCTAGATGGGTATAACTCATAGGATATATCACCATTATAGACAGAAGAATTTATTAGTTCAGGGTTACCTTGAATCTTACTACCAGCAAACATCTCAGTATAGAGGAAAGGTGTTAATTCTCTAAATCTAGGTCTTATAGTAATTCTAGATGTAGCTAACTTTATTTGATTCTTTTCATTAATCACATACTTAAAAGTTAAAGAAGGTAGGAATTCATAACTATCGATAATTTGACTCTTTTTAATGCTAGGTTGTATTTGGTCTCTATAGAAGATACCTTGGTAAGAGTTCTCAAATCTTAATCCAGCTGTAACATTCAACTTATTAAATTTAATCTTAGTTACATTATACACACCATGAATTAACGTCTGACCTTCAACAAACGATGATGGGTCTACTAAATCAAGTAATGTATGATTGTCATCATGAATGTAATTGTATGGGTTATTTGGGTCTACTATAGTGTTACCTAAACCATTTAAGTTATAGAATTGTTGTTGGTAGTCGAATGTGTTGTTAGACCCCATAAAGTTATAACCGAATTCAAGATTAACTTTATCACCATTATGTTTTAAATAAACTGATGACCCATATCTGTGTTCTAAATTTTGACTATAAAAATGGTGGTTATCTAACTTATCGATGTTATTGAATGTGTAGTCACCATCTTGACATAAATAAACAAATTGGTTTCTATCCTTTTCACCACTTGATACTATTGAGTAAGACACATCAAAATGTGTTTGTAATTTACCTTTTTTGTGTTCAGCAATTAATTGTTGTAGAAATAGGTTTTCATTAGTCGGTGTTACTCTTGTTGTATAGATGTTGGGTGTGTAATCAAAGTGTGTACCGTTAGTGGTTATGGATAATGTCTTTTGTGAATTAATAAACATTGACACTGATTTTATCCTTAGATTTTTATATCTATATTGTAATAAAGCTGAACCAAAGATATCTTGTTGTTTTAAATCATTAGTGACATCATAGTCTAATTTAATGTTACCTTGTTTATCAATAAGTCTTGTAAAACCTTCGGTATATAAATTTGCTAATGAATACCTCCCAATCAATTGATATGAGAATTTATTATATTTCTTACCATAACTAAGATTGGTTCTATTGTTTACTGTATTAATTTTATTAAAGTTGTATCCAGCTGTATATCCAAACACCAAACCTTCACCAACATTGTCAGTATTGATATCGATTTGTGCCCCACCAATGTTAGACCATTGATTAGGTGTATATGTTTTCCTAACCTTCATATTACCAATAAAACTTCTAGGGATTAAACCTAGGTCAATATTCTTTTGGTCAGTACTGTTAGATGGTATTGGGAACTTATTAACAGTCACTTGGTTATATCGTTCACCTAAACCCCTAACATTAACTTTATTATTATCGATAGTAACACCAGTGACTTTTTTAATCCCATCCTCAGCATTAGAGATATTCTTTTTAGTTAACTCAGTTTTACCAATAGACGATTCTACTTCATCAGATTCTTTCTTTTCATTAATCAAACCCACTTCACTACCAACTATTTTATCAACTGATATTGTCACCACACCTAATTCAAGAGTACGGTCATGTAGTGTAACGTCCATATTAGGTGTTGATTCTAAAGTGTCTGTCCTGAAACTTATGAAACTAAATACCAATTTGGTACCAACAGGGACATCAATATTGAATTTACCATCAAAGTCCGTTGTTGTACCAATATTACTATTTATTGATTTTATGTTTACGAATGGTAATGAATCACCTGTTTCATCGATTACTGTACCACTGATTTGTGAGAACCCTACTAAAGATGTTAGTAGGGATAAAACTGTTAAAAATTTCTTCATATTATTTAGTCCAATTGGCCATCCAACTAGTTCCTGAACCTGTTGATATACCATTGTTAGTAATTATAAACGAATCACAATCTTTGAAATCAGTTCCATTGTTATATAAATTTGAGTTACTAAGTGTTAACTCATTATTAGTCACATTATCGAAAGTTGTCTGTTCCGATACTCTAATTCCATACATAGGAAATCCATAAACAAGTACATCTGAAATACTACCTTTAGTACCCTCTCTCAATCTCATACCCGTATTTAAACCATCATCATTGAAACCAACCAATGTTATTTTTGAAAGTGTTGGGTTTGAGTAAGGTGTTGCTGTATTATCATCACCATTATTATCAGCTTCAATACCTCTATCACCTTGAGTCAATTGTTCAGCGTACCAATATTCACCAGTTCCTCTCCATCCATGTGTCCAATCAAATGAGTCATCACCATTATCTGTAGAAACAGCATAACGAACATTAACGGTACCACCAAAAAACTCGATACCATCATCAGCACCTTTGTAAGCTTGAATGTGGTCTACTATCGTCCCACTACCAACACCGTTAAATGAGAAACCATTCAACTCATTATCAGTACCCAATATCTTACCAGCGTATTCTACTCTAACATATTGAATAACACCTGAATTATCTGAGTCATTTGAACCACCATATGTTCCTGTTCCACCTTCACCTTCAGCAGTTTCACCTGTATTGATATCAGCATAACCATTAACAATTATTCCACCCCATGAACCTGGTAATTGACTTGGTGATGTAAAAACAATTGGATTTGTTTCTGACCCAACCGCATTAATCTTAGAACCTTGTTGGATTGATAAGAAAGCTGTAGTTGTTTCGTCAGCTATAATCTTAGTTCCAGCATCAATACTAAGTGTCACACCGTTTGATACTAAAACACCACCCGACAACATCCAATCTACATCATTGGTCATCACAAAGTTCTCATCTATCGTTCCCGAAATTTTATTATAAACCACACCACCATACTCAACAGTTTCAACTGTATAATTCTTGGTTGGTTCAAGAGTCTCTTCTTTTTTACAACTTGTAAACATCACAACACCTAGTGTTACGAGTGTTAATATTTTTTTCATTTTCATATACTAATTTTAATAATAAATAACAAATGATACACCCTTTCGATATTACCATTTAGTTAACTTTATGGTCCCAATATTAATTTTATATTAACACTTTTTATAATACCCATATTAGTAGGACTTTTTTTATTTATGGATATATTTATAATAAAAGAAAGATATGGTGTTGAAGAAAGGTTCAAAAGGGAAAGAAGTAAAAGAATTACAAGAGTTTTTAGAAATATCCGCTGACGGTGATTTCGGACCAAACACAGAGAAACATCTTAAAGAATGGCAGACTGAGAATAACTTAATATCCGATGGTATAGTAGGTCCTAATACATGGGATGCTATGGGAATAGCTACAACTGATAATTCAGAATTAATATATACAACAGAAGAGGGATTACAAATTGAACAATACTTTTTACCAAAAGGTGAATATAAAACTGGCCCAACAGATAAGGAGTATCTATTCTTACATCACACAGCTGGGTGGAATAACCCATTCAAGACAATTGACTCATGGGGACGAGATACTAGAGGGAGTATCGCCACTGAATTTGTATTAGGTGGTCAATCTGTAAAAGGTGATGACAATAAATATGACGGAAAAATGCTACAGTGTATTCCAGAAGGTGGGTACGGATGGCATTTAGGAAAGAATGGTTCTCAACATATGCACACTCACTCAGTAGGTATTGAAGTATGTAATTTTGGTCCATTAACTAAGGGTGGTTATAAGAAAAAGATTAATGGTAAGAAAACTTGGATAGAAAAAGACCCGAATTCATATTACGCTTACCAAGGTACTACAGCTGATATAAATCAAGTATGTAAACTTGATAAAGAATTTAGAGGTTATAAGTATTGGCACAAGTATTCTGATACGCAAATAGAAGCTTTAAGAGAGTTTATATTGTTTATTGGTGAAAGAGATAGTATTGACATTACAAAGGGTCTTATAGAAGAGATTAAGAAGAATGGAGTAGATGCTTTTGATTTCAACGAAAACGCATACTACGGTAAAGTAAAAGGAATGTGGACACACACAAACGTTCGTACTGACAAAACAGACCTTTTTCCCCAGCAAGAGTTGATAGATATGCTCTTAAATTTATAATACAATGAGAGAGGCTGCAACAGAATTAGGGGTACATAGAAAAACTATACAATATAGGTTAAACTCCGATAATTATAAAAATTATGAACGATTATGAATAACACAAGAAAAGATAAATCAGATATGTTCCCCCAACAGGAGTTATTAGATATGTTACTTTCATTATAATATTTATTTTTCCATTGTATGTAGTATATTAACGCTATGATGGATAATAAGAATAAAAAAAGGGATTTTTTGAGCTATATTAAAACACCATTAAGTGAAAACAGTATTAGTGTACTATACAGTGCTAATAACGTAAGATATGAGCGTTGCCAGTTGTACAGTGATTATATTCAATCGTTATTATTTATAATATTTGATACTTATATGGGTGATGATATAATGTCAGATAAGGAAAAGGTAGAACATTTTAATTGGTGTTGGAATAAGAATATTGAGAACTTTAAAGAAGAGGGTATTATATTCAACGCTAGTGATATAGCGTTTAATTATTTTCTTGAATTTATTGTTGAGATTTTCTACAGTGTCAATGATAAAGAAAGTAAACCACACATAGCTGTAACCATTAGAGCACTTTGGTTATCATTATTTTCTTACAATAGTGTAAAGACTCGTTCTGATGTTGATAATTTCATAGAAATATATGGAATTTTAGATAAATCACTTAAAAAAGGGTAATAAAAGGTGTTTACACTTGATTTATATTTTTTTACCCTTATACTTAACCCCATGAGAATTATTAGTATAATAATAACAGATTTAGCTAAAGATAAATTAATAGCTGAAGAAAAATTACAAAGACTTATTAATGATAAGGGTGATTTAGAAACGAACATTGTTCACATCAAAGACCAATTACGTGAAGTAGTAAATCTTGATAGAATGATTATTAAATGGAAAGATTACACTAACATGGATGAACTTAGTAATAATAACGATAACGAAGACAAATAAATTTTAAAAGATGGAAATGTATGAAAATTTAAAAGCTTTAGTAGAAAGTATGGAAGGTGATGTTACCAAGTTTTACGAAAACGGTAATAAAGCTGCTGGAACTAGAGTAAGACAATTATGTCAAGAAGGAAAAAAAGTACTTCAAGATATTAGAGTTGATATTTCGAGCAAGAAAAAAGCTTAATAATAACAATAATAACAATAATAAAAATTATGTATATGGACGTACTCAATAAAATATTACTAATTGTGTTATTCATGTCTTCACTCAATGTAGTTAGACATGGATATTATTTTATTCAAGCTTGGTTTTCATCAAGTGACGATAATCCACAAAAGTATAGAATTAATAATTCTTCTTTATGGATTTTGAGTATGTCTCTTGCATATATTTTAACATCGATATTTAATGGTGTTTATTTATAAATAAAAGACATATGTCAAATATACAAGAAAAATTAGACTCACTACAACCTCATGTTGTTGGTATTAGATATATTCAAAAAATGCAGATAGTAGATGCTGTATTTAAAGAAGGATGGACAGTACCAAACTCAGATGTAATTAAAAAAGAGTTCGTAGATGAAGCACAAAATTATTACATGTTCTATACAGAAAAAGAAGGTGTAACAATTGATGACCTTTTGGACTATGTTGAAGGTATTATCAATATCAATATAGAAAGAGAGAAAAAACACACCCTACTTAAACTTAAGGTTAAAGAATTACAAAAAATATTTAAAGATAGTACCCTTTCTAAATTAGAAAGACTTAAGTTCTCATTTGGGGAAGATGATATAGTACCATCCCTCATGGATATGGATATTGATTTAGAAGAAGACTTTTCGGTAGTTACTGAAGAACCAGTAATCGAAGAACCAGTATCTGAAAGTAAATCAAGGTCAGGTAAAAATAAAAAAAAGGTGGGTAAAGCTAATACCGCTAATATAAAAGGTCAAACTATAGAGCTACCACCAAAGGATGAAAAGATAGTGGTAGAGGAATATGACGCACCAACTAATATTATATGTAACTGCGAAGGTCCAGACCAAGTATGTCCAGTCTGTCAAGAAGAAAAAATAGGAGCGTACTAATAGGTTTTCAGTACATACTCAAATAATAAATGAAAAGACTCTTAATTGGGTCTTTTTTGTTTTTAAGTATATTTATAATAAACGAATTTACCATGAAAAAGAATAGAATAC
>Ga0206131_10004348_pt1 | contig 15570 bp, 12 predicted proteins | sample Helgoland_Spring_FD_148636 | JGI IMG/M metagenome (GOLD analysis project Ga0206131, IMG submission 148636) | Pelagic subsurface seawater microbial communities from Kabeltonne, Helgoland, North Sea - Helgoland_Spring_Bloom_20160517_1 | ecosystem: Environmental > Aquatic > Marine > Epipelagic ...
GCCGCCCCGGACCTCGACAAGGGCTGCAGCAGCCATTGCGGCTGATACTCCGATCTCGGCCTGGCATCCTCCCATCGCGGCCGAGATAGTGGCCCGCTTCTTGAAGATCGCGCCGATCTCGGCAGCCACAAGCAGAAACCGGATGGCGCTTTCGTCGGTGGCAGTTCCCGTGGCCAGATAGTGCGCCAGCACTGCCGGGATCACACCAGCAGCACCGTTGGTTGGAGCGGTCACGACTCGACCAAAGGCCGCGTTCTCCTCGTTCACGGCTAGCGCAAAACAGCTGACCCATCGCACCGTGTGGTCAAAGTTGGGGCGAGCGCTACACACCGCCTGAAACCAGTCGTCTGCCGAGTCGAACTCGCTGGCAGCACCCATGAGCGTCTGGTGAAGACCAGCAGCTCGCCGTGATACTTCGAGGCCACCGGGCAACACCCCTTCGGTGCAGCAGCCTCGAAACATGCACTCGACCATCGTGTCCCGGATCCGAAGCAGACCGGTGTCGATCTCGTCATCGGTGCGCCAATGGCGCTCGTTTCCACGCACGACGTCCGCGATCGAGCAGTCGAGATCTTGGGTCCAGCGCAAAAGATCCTGTGCCATTTCAATCGGAAATGGCAGGGTCACGGGCTCCGGCGCTTCAACCCCCGTGTCCTCACCAACGATAAACCCGCCGCCGATCGAGAAGTATCGACGCACAAGCGGCTCGTCATTCGCACGGACAGCCGTAATCGCCATGCCGTTCGGGTGGAAGTCAAGCGACTGGTCGGTGCGGAACTGGATGTCGCGTTCTCGTTCGAACGGAACCCCGTGGTGGCGTCGCAGCCGGAGTTCGCCGGCCAACGCCACGTCGGCCCCAAGCCTGGTGATGAGGTCGACCTCACACGTCTCGGGGTCTTCGCCACGCAGTCCCATCATGATGGCGACACCGGTGCCATGGCCTCGTCCGGTCTTGGCCAACGACCCGTACAAGTCGACGTTGACCGACTCGACGTCGGTAAGCGCTCCGGCGGCTTCGACTTCGTCGAGGAATCGGAGCGCCGCCCGCCATGGACCAAGGGTGTGTGAGCTCGACGGCCCCACACCAATCTTCAACATGTCGAACACACTGATCGCCGATCGAATCCGCCGATCCGGTATGTCCAGTTGATCTGAGACGATAGTCATGGGTGCTCCCCGAGGTCGGGCTGATCCTAATCCTGCATGTCGCGCTGATGTTGCGAACGAAGGCCAACCCGAACAGCGCGAGCTACGGCCCTGCGATCGCTGGTGTAGAGATTGCACCCCTCACCCCATCGATCGGTGCGGTGGTGAGCAGCGTCGGCCTGGCCCACGATCTGCAGGATCCGACAATCGAGGCCACTATCAAACAAGCCTTTCTCGACCACCAGGTGCTGGTATTTCGCGATCAGGAACTGACTCGCAAACAACATCAGGACTTCGGCCGCCGCTTCGGTCGGCTCCATGTACATCCAAGCCAATGCCACGATGGCTACGAAGGCGACCAAGAGATCTTCCCCGTCGAGGCCGATGAAGCCACCGGGCTCACCAACGGCGCCTTGTGACATAGCGACAATCGATGCGTGCAGCACTACGCGGTGTGAAACCATCGCCCGCAACGACGCATCGACGAACGAGCAACAGTCGCCAGCACCGTCACGGAGGGTCTGACCCCGCGTGACGGAGGGTCTGACCCCGCGTGACGGAGGGTCTGACCCCGCGTGACGGTGCCACGGCTCTTCGATCGCAACGGCAACGCTGGTCCAACCGTCTGGGCCGATGGTCAGATCGTGGGTGGCTGGATTCAGCGACCCGATGGCAAGAACGCCATCGAGGTCGCCCGAGGACTATCGAGCACCCATCAACTCCTTCTCAACGAGGCGATCGATCAGCTGCAGCTCGTGCTCGGTGATGCAATGGTTCGCCCTCGGTTCCCAGCGCCAGTGCAGAAAGATCTATTCGCTCGGGCCTGAACCTGTCTGACATACTCCGCTGATTACCGACAAGGAGAGTGCTATGACCAGCGAACAAGGACGAGTCGCAGGCAAGGTCGCCATCGTGACTGGTGGAGCCTCAGGCATTGGACATAGTTGTGCGCTTCGACTGGCGGGAGAAGGCGCCTCGGTCATGGTCACCGATATCCAAGACGACGCTGGCGCTGAAACCGTCGCCGCTATTCAAGACAAGGGTGGTGTTGCAGAGTTTCTACATCACGACGTGACCAGCGAATCCGACTGGCAGTCCGTTGTGGCAGCAACCATGGCATCGATGGGCGGCGTGCATGTACTGGTGAACAATGCCGGTATCGGTATCGGCGGCAGCATCGTGACCATGAAGCTGGCCGACTGGCAACGCCAGCAAGCCATCAACCTCGACGGCGTGTTCCTGGGCATCAAACACTGCATCCCCGCCATGCAAGAGTCAGGCAGCGGGTCGATCATCAATATGTCATCGGTCGCTGGCCTCAAGGGTTCCGCCAACCTTGCGGCCTACAACGCAACCAAAGGTGGCGTACGAATCTTCACCAAGGGTGTCGCACTCGAGTGCGCCCAGAGCGGCTGGCCAATTCGAGTGAACTCGGTGCACCCAGGCATCATCGATACGCCTATCTGGACCAAGCTCAATCCTGAGTTCCAGAAAGATGGCTCACACATCATCGACGCCAATGCGCTCGCCCGGGCAGCTGTTCCGACCGGCGTGTTGGGCACCCCGCTCGACATCGCCAACGGCGTGCTCTTCCTGGCCAGCGACGACTCCAGCTACATCACCGGCACCGAACTCGTCATCGATGGTGGCCTCTCCGCCTGAGGGCAGACCTCAGTGCGACCGCCGATTCAGGTGGTCACCGAGTGCCGCCAGGCAGTGATGGCCTGACTAGGTCAGGTCAGCACGTCAGCGATGATCAGTTGTACGTACTCGTCTTCGGTGTGGCCGAGGATGTCGCACACGATGTGCTGGTTGTGCTCACCAACGGCCGGCGCTCGCGTGAGCCGCAGTTCATGGCCGACCCATTGAGCGGTCTCGCGGTTGATTGGAATAGCGACATCGGGTCGCACCGGCTGCTGAAGCAGTTGGTAGTGGTGGCGTAGTTGCGGATCTCGTTCATAGGTCTCAGCCAGGTGCTCAACCGGCGCTGCCGCGATTCCTGCTGCTTGAAGTTGGTCTGCGATGTCCCACTTGTCTTTGTTCCCAGTCCACGCTTCGATGATCTCGTCGAGAGCATCTTCGTTCTGCTTGCGCCGATCGTGGGTAACGAAACGAGCGTCGTTGGCAAGTCCAGCGTCGCCGATGGCTTCGCAGAACCGAGCCCACTCGTCATCACCTTGCACAGCAAGTGCGACCCATTCATCGTCGCTGTATTCCGATCCAGCTGCAGCGAACACACCATGCGGGCACAGGTTCGGATCGCGATTTGATCGACGCGGAGGTTGGACGCCGGTGGCCTTGTACTGCATCCATTCCGCACCCAGCAACGACACCATGCCGGTCAGCTGGGTCAGATGGATCTCTTGACCGCCCCCGCTGGGATCTCGTTGACGCAGCGCAGCCAGGATCGTGGACACAAGAAGATGTGGGCCGGTGAAGTCGGGATAGGCAATACCGATCCCTCGCGGCCGCTCACCGTCGAAACCAGTCAACATGTTGAAGCCGGAAGCGGCCATCAAGATGTTGCCCATGCTTGGACGGACCGCCCATGGCCCATGGCGGTGCGCCCCCGGCAAGTTCAGCGACACGATGTCGGGCTTCAGCGCAGTGAGCACATCGTGGCCGAAACCCATGCGTTCCATCGCTCCGGGACGAAAGTTGTTCACGACCACGTCGGCGGTGGCGATCAGTTCCTTAACCAGTTTCATCCCCTGTTCGGTGCTGAGGTCAACCGCGAGCGATTTCTTACCCGTATTCACCACATTGAACAGCCCGCCCATGTCTGGGTCTGGAAGACCGTCGGGACCGATCTGGCTGCGCATCGAGTCGGGTCTTTTCGTGGACTCCACCCGGATGACTTCGGCTCCGAAGCTGGCGAGTAGTCGGGTACCAATCGGCGCTGCGAGCACCCAGCCGAAGTCGACGACACGAATACCTGCGAGCGCGCGTGCAGGATCCGGCGACGTTGCCGACGCAATCTTGCGCAGTACCGGTGGCTCGGGATTCACATCGACCAGTGTCTGATCCGCGCCGAGCAGCGGTGCTGCATTGAGCACCACAGGTTCGGCCATGCCGTCTACGGGCGAACGCACGAAGCCCAGGTCACGTTCGATGCCTGGGTGTTCGACCGCCAAGAACTGTTCGTTGATCACGTACTGGTCGGTTTGTTCATGATCGTCGAAACTCAACACCGGCAGACAGATCAGGTCGGCCTCGAGCGCTCCAGCAAAGAACTCGTCGCGGGTGAGCTTGGCAGCTAACGCCAGCGTGGTTGCCGCGACCGGATTGCCCTTTCGAGGCGCATCGAGCCGACTCAACTCCCAGTCGTCCGCCGTCATCCCGTGATCGATCTCTTCGCGATCGGCCCATGCGAGGAACTTTTCGAACCGGTCAGGGCGAATCATGTGACCGACATACCCGCCGTCGGCACAACGCAATGCGGCGGACAGTCCTGGCCGCCGAGGGATTTGGTTGAACCACGTCCAGTTACTGGGTGTGGCGGTCTGCATAGCTGCTGTTGCCGCAGCTTCTTGCAGCGAAATATCGATGTATGCGCCACTGCCTTCAGTGCCACTGTCACGCTGATGCAGCGCGATCGAGATCGCCGATGCCGCGATCAACCCAGCCATGGCATAGGTGACATCGGCGCCACCCTGGACCGGCTTGCCGCGAGGTTCCCCCGACAACCAGATCAGACCGCCGGCTGCACCTGCGACTAGGTCGGTCGCCTTCCGGTCTCGCCACTCACCAAACATCCCGAACGGCGTGACCGAACACTGGATGAGCAACGGGTTCGCGCTTCGCAAGACCTCGTGGCTAAGAGCCAGGTTGTCGAGGTGCCCGGGCCGTTCGGTATCGATGACCACATCGGCGCTGGCAACCAACGACAGGAACAGCTCCTGTTGTGTGGCCAAATCAACCACGACGGAGCGTTTGTTGGCCCAGGTTGTCGAGGTGCCCGGGCCGTTCGGTATCGATGACCACATCGGCGCTGGCAACCAACGACAGGAACAGCTCCTGTTGTGTGGCCAAATCAACCACGACGGAGCGTTTGTTGGCCGAGAAATACTGGTGCGCAAACGATGCCTCGGCCTCGGCAACCCCTTCGAGTCGCGGTTGCAGGTGACGAATCGAGCTGCCGCCAGGCGGTTCGACCATGATTACTTCGGCGCCCAGATCAGCAAGCACTCGCCTGCCGCCAGGCGGTTCGACCATGATTACTTCGGCGCCCAGATCAGCAAGCACTCGCCCAGCAAGGGCCGCCGAACGGTCACTCAGATCAAGGACTCGGATACCCGAGAGTCCGGTGGTCATGCGGCGGCGGGTCATGCCAGCGGGATGGTCAATATGCCGACCATGGCAGTGGGTCCGTCGGCCAGATCAACCTGCAGGTCGAGCACCAGCCGATCGGGTTCGGCCTGGGTCACGGTTGCCTTGGGCACGATGTGCACGTCGTTCTCGGTCGGCGCCTTCCAGCGCACATCGAAGTTCGCTCCATGCAGCAGCGACTGCGAGCCGAACTCTGCCATGACCGCTTCGAGTGCGAACGCCAGCACGTGTGAGCCGCCCGCAATTGGTTTGGCGAGACCGGCCTTCTTGGCCTGCTCTGGATCAGAGTGGATGGGGTTATCAGGATTGTCGGTGTCTCGGGCTGCCATCATCGTCAGCGACACCAGAACTGGTTCGCCGCCCACGACTTGTCCAACAGTCGCTGAGCGAAGCGCCTCTGCGTGCGGATTCGATGCCGCCGCATCCCAGTCCGGTTCAGGTGCTGGTGTGTCCGCGAGCGGGAGCCCGTGCATCGAATCTTCGAGATCCGGATTAGGGCGGTAACTGAACAAACCGGTCGTGAGGTTGGTGGCGAAGACGTCGCCGGAACTGGTTCTCGATCGCGATGCGGTCGTGGAGTACGACCGGCCCTTCTTGGCACAGGTCCCGGTGCTCTCACCATCGACGACCCAGGCATCGTCGTGTGCAATTGGCCGATGAATCGTGAACTGCTCGCGCACCCATACCCGTCCGGCAACACCGCTTGCCTTCTGCTCGCCGTCGGCCCGAGGTTTGCGGGGTTGCTTCGCCAGCAATGCCAACGTCATGCCGGTGATCAGATCAGGTACTAGAAGCCCTTGCTTGACTAACGCACGCGTCGCGCCGCCGTACACACCCATCCCCTCGGCGGCTCCATGAATCTTGGCGGCCGGATACGGACCGACAACCTGTGCCAACGTGCGAGGAAACTCCGTCATGACCTCAACATAGGACAGCTAGATGATCACGTGGGTGCCGACGTCGACGCACCGTTCGGCTGGTAGGCCGAAATGGACGGTGGAGTCACCGGCGTTGCGGCTGAGTAGCGCATAGAGCCGCTCCCGCCACCGAGCCATACCCCGACTCTTCGTTATCTCGATGCGTTCGCGGCTCAAAAAATATGTCGTGTGTTGAGGATCGAAATCCAAACCCTCGAAAAGGATCGCTTCCAGGTCGGTTGCCAGCGGGGTCGGGTCGGTGAATCCGTAGTGCATGTCGACGTTGAAGAAGCCAAGCCCGAAATCGGTGATCTGCACTCGTTCTGCGGGGTGGACGTGAGGCTGGTCGGCAGTGATCACACACACGAACACAATGGTCTCGTGCAGGCTGGCGTTGTGACGCAGGTTCGTGAGCAGCGCGGGCGACACCAAACCTGGTCGGCGATGGAGGTATACCCCGGTGCCAGGATGCCGGTGTGGAGGGTGCTGGCTCAGACTGTCTACGAAGGTTTCCACCGTCAAACCTTCTCGTTCAACCCGATGACTCACGAGTCTCCGACCCTTCCACCATGTGGTGAAGACCGTAAATCCAATAAGTCCGATGACCAGTGGGAACCAACCACCAGCGGGGATCTTGAAGATGTTGGCCGCGGCGAATGCGAGGTCGATTACCAGCAACGGCGCAAGGATCACTGTGGTCTTCAGTGGTGACCAACCCCAGCGATCTCGAGCGATCGAGGCGATGAGCACGGTGGTGATGACCATCGTGAAGGTCACGGCGACGCCGTATGCGGCCGCAAGTCGGGTCGATGAACCAAAGATGAATACCAGCCCCAAGCATGCAGCCAGCAGAAACCAGTTCACGGCAGGGACATAGACCTGACCGCGATGGTGCGGTGAGGTTTGCACCGTGCGCATACGCGGCAGATATCCCATGTTGACCGCCTGTACGGTCAGCGAGAACGCGCCGGTAATAAGTGCCTGCGAGGCAATGACCGCTGCCGCTGTGGCCAGAATCGTGAGCGGCCATTGGGCCCACGTGGGGGCCAACAGGAAGAACGGATTCTCGATAGCCGTGGGGTTATTGATAAGCAGCGCCCCTTGACCCAAATAGTTCAAGACCAGTGCAGGAAGAGCGAACAGAAACCACCCGTATTGGATCGGCTTACGCCCGAAGTGGCCCATGTCTGCGTAGAGAGCTTCGCCTCCGGTGACTACCAGAAATACTGAGCCGAGTACAAGGAAACCTCGGCCCCCGTTGTCGATGAAGAATCGGATCGCTCGGGTTGGGTCGAGCGCGCGAACGACGGATGGATCCGAAGCGACTTCGATCGCTCCGAGCGTTGCAATCACGGTGAACCAGACGAGCATCACTGGTCCGAACAGCCGGCCCACTCGCTCAGTGCCACGACGCTGAATCGAGAACAGGCAAATGAGGATGACCGCCACAATCGGGACCACCCATCGGTCAATCGAAGGTGTGCTGACTTGCAGTCCTTCGACTGCCGACAGCACCGAGATCGCCGGCGTGATCATGCCGTCTCCGTACAGGAGCGCCGTGCCGAACAGGCCCAAAAGAACGAGTCGGCGTCGTGAGCGCTGCTTGCCGGTGACCAACGAAGCGAGTGCGAGGATGCCACCTTCGCCATCGTTGTCGGCCCGCATCACGATCACCAGGTACTTAATCGTGATCACGATGATGAGTGACCAGAACATCAACGAGAGCACGCCGAGGACGTTGGCTTCATCGACAGCGAGATCGTGTTCGCCCGCAAGCGACTCTCGAAACGCATACAACGGGCTAGTACCGATGTCGCCAAAGACAACACCAAGAGCCCCAACGGTAAGCGCCGCAGCCGGTGCCTTTACTCCGTTATCGGTGTGCTCAGCCATGGTCAGTCGCCAGCGACCAGTCGTGAAATGTCACCTTGATCCTTGTCGTGATTGTCGTCCAAGTTTGCCGGAAGAACCACAGCGTATGAGTAGGTTGCTGATCATGAGTGATCACGCCATTTCCCGGTTTCCTGTACCTGCCCTGGAAGACCTGCCCGCAGACATTCGCGAGATGATCGAATCCGTGCAGGAGAAGTCAGGTTTCGTGCCCAACGTCTTCCTTGCCTTGGCCCATCGCCCCGATGAGTTCCGAGCGTTCTTCGCCGCCCATGACGCGTTGATGGACAAGTCAGACGGCCTGTCGAAAGCCGAGCGGGAAATGATCGTTGTGGCCACCAGCGCGACCAACGGCTGCCTGTATTGCGTCGTTGCCCACGGTGCCATCTTGCGTATTCGAGCCAAGAACCCTCTGATTTCGGATCAGCTGGCCATCAATCCGGCCAAGGCCGACCTGTCGGATCGAGAGCAGTACATCGTTGAGTTCGCCCTCAAGGTGGCCCATGATTCGGCAACCGTCTCCGACGCACATCTGGATCTGGATGTCATGCGAGAGAACGGGTTCACCGACGACGAGATTTGGGACATCGGTGCGATCGCTGCGTTCTTCGCTATGTCGAACCGGCTGGCCAATCTGGCGTCGATTCGCCCCAACGACGAGTTCTTCTCGATGGCTCGGGGTTAGCGGACTGGGCTCAGCGGACTCGGCCGGTTTCGTAGGCCCATATGGCTATCTCGACCCGGTTGCGCACGCCGAGCTTGGACATCAAGCTGGCCAGATGGGTTTTGACGGTGCTCAGGCTGATGTACAGCTCGTCGGCGATCTCGGCATTGGTGCGACCGCTGGCGACGGTCAGCAGTACTTCTTCTTCACGACCGGTCAGCGGTTCGATTGGCTGTTGCGGTTCGGCTGGGCTCGACGCAGCGAAGCTCGCCAATAACCGGGCGGTGATACTCGGAGCGATGAGAGCGTCCCCTCTGGCGGCTGCGTGGATGGCTTGCGCCAGCAGTTCGGGACCGGCGTCCTTGAGAAGAAACCCGCGGGCTCCGGCACGTAGTGCTCCGTGCACATACTCGTCGAGGTCAAAGGTGGTGATCACGACAACCGCCATTGGCTCGGCCACGTCGGGGCCGGCCAATGCCCTGGTCGCCTCGATGCCGTTCAGCTGCGGCATACGGATGTCGAGCAGGCAGACATCAGGCCTCAGCCGCAACGCTTGCTCGACGGCATCGCGTCCGTTATCGACCTGCGACACGACTTCGATTCCGGGCTGAGCATCGAGGATCATGGACAACCCGGTTCGGACTAATTCCTGGTCGTCGGCGACCAACACACGCAGGTTCATGATTGGCCTCCATTACGGGGAATGGTCGCGGCGACCTGCCATCCTCGATCAGGGGCCGGTCCGGCGGCGAAGCTGCCGCCCAGCAATTCGACCCGTTCGGCCATACCCAGCAGCCCGTAGCCCACTCCGTTCGACGGGTTCGTTATGCCATCATCGCGGACGGTCAACGAGATGACGCCTTCCGACCCGGTTACGGCAACACTGATCTCGGTAGCACCGCTGGCATGGCGGACCGCGTTGGTGATGGACTCACGAGCGATGCGATAGAGCGCCGACTCGGTGGCAGATCCGACCGTGCCAACAGCCCCGTCGATCGAGACGGTGACGGGTACGGCCCCGGCTGTGTCTTCGGCTAGTCGCCGAAGATCCTGCAGGCCCTGCTGCGGAGCCAACTCGGCTTCGGCGCCGTCTCGTAATGTGCTCACCATCGATCGCATCTCGACGAGCGTGCGAGATGCGGCTTCTTCGATCACGGCGAGCACGCCGATAGCCCGCTCAGGGTCGGTGGCTGCCATCGCCCGGCCAGCCTGTGCCTGCACCGCTATTGCTGACACGTGGTGGGCAACCGTGTCGTGCAGCTCGCGAGCCAACTCGGCCCGCTCGAGCGACTTGGCATCGGAGATCGCTCGTTCCTTCGCACTCCGTTGGTAACGCACCACCAGGCCGATCTCGATCGGAATGCTCAACACGATGAAGCCGCCGATCCAGTCGCTGAGGCTGGTCGTCGGGTCGGCCAGGTTCCCAAGGATGCCGGCGCCAATCGCGACGAGTAGCCCAAGGGCCCCGTCGCGCCCCGAGCCCCACCGAAACACGGTGTACAGCGTTATCAAGACAATTGCGGTGGTCCACAATCCGCCGAATTCGCCTTCGAGTCGGGCCACCACCACGCCAAAAACGATCGTGATGGCGAAGCCGAAGACGGCCGCTTGCAGCGGGTGGCTGCGACGCATGAGCAGCGACGGGATCGTGCCAACGAAGAATACGACGAGAGCTGCCCACCGCCAGCCCGGCGACACGGCGAGCCACTCGGCATCGTTACGCAGCAGCGTTTCGACGACGGCAGTAGTCGACACCACACCGACCTCGACACCACACCGACCAACGCCCAGTCCCGCCAGACGCGGACCGGCGCGCCAGCAACCGCTGGTTCGGCCAAATAGGTCTGCAGAGCAGCGGGCAGTTTCACAAACGCATCGTAGGCAACGTGGAGGGGTCGGCGGATCGGCCGAAAGTATGAGCTTGGAAGGGCCGAATCGCTGATCCATTACGAGAGCAGTTCTTTCACGATAGACCCTGGCGCTTATCGAAGCGCTCGGCCTACTGCGCCGCAGGGCTGAGAGGACCCGACATGACTGCTTTTCTGTATCGACTGGGGCGTGGAAGCGCCCAACACCCATGGCGGGTTATTGGACTATGGGCGCTTGTTGCCGTCATCGTCGTCTCGTCTTCGGCAGGTTTCGGCCGCGACATGGAAGACTCATTTGACGTCCCCGGCGTTGACTCCCAGCTCGCAACCGAGCTGCTGACCCAGGCGCAATCTGAGCGCGCCGGCGTGACCGCCCGAGTCGTTGTTGCCCCGGAGACAACCGACATGACCTTCGCCAACGTTGCAGAACGCAACGCACTCGACGGTGTTACCCAACGGCTGACCGAGTTACCGAACGTGCTCAACGTGGCCGAATCGTTGTCGCCAGACGGTCAGATCGCGCTGCTCTCCGTGCAGTATCCGGTGCTTGAAGACATCGATGCAACCGACCTGGAACGGCTACACAGCGCGGTCGATGCCGCTCGCGACCAGTCTGGACTACAGGTCGAAGCTGGGGGTGAGCTGTTCTTCGCCTTCGAAGAACCGGCGAGCAGCGCAGCCGAACTCATCGGCATTGGCGCCGCGGTCATCATCTTGCTGGTCGCCTTCGGTTCCCTGATAGCCATGGGCCTTCCGATCGGCATGGCGTTGTTCGGCCTGGCAATCGGCGTCAGCGCGATGCCTCTAATCAGTCACCTGATCATGATTCCGAGCTGGGCACCACAACTCGCCACCATGATCGGCTTGGGTGTCGGCATCGATTACGCACTGTTCCTGGTAACCCGGCATCGAGAGTTCCTGGCCACCGGGCTTTCGGTCACCGAGTCGGCCGGCCGTGCGGTAGCGACCTCAGGCCAAGCGGTGATCTTCGCCGGAGGCACCGTGGTGATCGCAATACTGGGACTTGCTGTAGCCGGTGTCCCATTCATGACTGCTGCCGGAGTGGCCACATCGGTCATCGTGCTGATCATGGTTGTTGCCTCGATCACGATCCTTCCCGCTCTGCTCGGCCTGAGCGGCCACTGGATCAACCGGTTGGGAATCCATCGTCGTGGCCACACCGCTTCAGAAGTTGGCCCCGGATGGCGCCGTTGGGGCAACCATGTGACCAGCCATGCATGGCCATACGCAATCGTGACGACGGTCGCTCTGCTGGCCATGACCGCGCCGGTATTCGGGTTGCAGCTCGGCTTCCCCGACGAAGGCACTCAGCCCGACACCACCACCCAACGCCGGGCCTATGACTTGGCAGCCGAAGGCTTCGGTGCAGGAATCAACGGCCCACTGGTGATCGCTGTTGACACTGCTGGTGATACATCGATCGTCGTCGAGCTCGCTGCCGCCGTGGCCGCCGACCCTGGTGTTGCGGCGGTGACACCGCCGGAGACCATCGGCAACGTCGCCACGATCATTGCTCTGGCGACGAGTGCTCCACAAGATGATGCGACCTTCGCCACTGTCGAACGGCTGCGGGCCGAGGTCTTCCCCGACGTGTTGGCTGACTCACCAGCCTCGGCCCATGTCGGCGGCCAGACCGCCAACTTCGGCGACGTGGCCAGCCGGGTCAGCGACCGACTGGCACTGTTCATCGCGGCAGTTGTGCTGCTGTCGTTCGTACTTCTGACGCTGGTGTTCCGATCGATTCTGGTGCCGCTGAAGGCCGCAATCTTGAACCTGCTCAGCATCGGCGCTGCCTACGGCGTGCTGGTCATGGTGTTCCAGTGGGGTTGGGGTGCTGGCCTGATCGGCCTGGAGACGACCGTGCCCATCGTGTCGTTCATCCCCATGTTCATGTTCGCCATCCTGTTCGGACTGTCGATGGACTACGAGGTCTTCCTGTTGTCACGAGTACGTGAAGAGTTCATCCGTACCGGCGACAACGACGAAGCGGTAATCACCGGTCTGGCTGGCACTGCCCGAGTCATCACGTCGGCAGCTCTCATCATGATTTGTGTCTTCGGCGGCTTCGTTCTCAGCGATGACCCCACGCTGAAGATGTTCGGACTTGGACTCGGCACCGCAATCCTGGTCGACGCCACGGTGGTTCGGTGCGTGCTCGTGCCGGCCAGCATGAAACTCATGGGCAACGCCAACTGGTGGTTGCCTGGCTGGCTCGACCGACTGCTCCCCCGAATCGACATCGACGGCGAACACGGCTTTGCACCGGTCGTCGAGATAAATGTCGATGAGTCTGCTGTTGACGAGTCGCCCATACGAGCGGCTGCGCTTATCTCAGTGTGAGGTCGCTGGGTAGCATTCGTGTCATGACAGCAGCACGGCATGAAGTCGTAATTATCGGTGCCGGTGTTTCCGGCATCTACCAGATCAAAAAGCTCACTGACCTAGGCATCGACGCCATCGTGCTCGAAGGCGACGATGACCTGGGCGGCACCTGGTATCGCAATCGGTATCCGGGCAGCACGGCATGAAGTCGTAATTATCGGTGCCGGTGTTTCCGGCATCTACCAGATCAAAAAGCTCACTGACCTAGGCATCGACGCCATCGTGCTCGAAGGCGACGATGACCTGGGCGGCACCTGGTATCGCAATCGGTATCCGGGAGCTCGCTTCGATTCCGAGAGCTACACCTATGGCTACTCGTTCTCTCAGGAACTGCTCGACGAGTGGCACTGGAACGAACGCTTCTCGGCCCAGCCCGAGAACCTGCGTTACCTGAACTTTGTAGCCGACAAGTTCGATCTCCGACGCCACATGCACTTCAACGCCAGGGTCACCACCATGACCTGGGACGATGTCGCACACGAGTGGACGATCGAGCTGCAATCCGGTGAGACCTATATCGCCAAGTTCGTGATCACCAGCCTTGGGCCATTGTCCATGCCCACGTTGCCTCGGTACGACGGTATGGACGAGTTTGCTGGCGAATCGTTCCACACGTATCACTGGCCCACCGAACCCCTCGACCTCTCCGACAAACGAGTGGGTGTCATCGGCACGGGTGCCACCGGCATCCAGGTCATCGCCGAACTCGCCGACAAGGTTGGCGAACTCAAGGTGTTCCAGCGCCGACCAAACTGGAGTTCACCGCTGAACAACGGGCCGATCTCCGCCGATGAGATGGCAGCGATCCGAGCTCGTTACCCGGAGATCTTCGCCAACTGCTCAGCGTCACCGGGCGGCTTCGAACATGTGCCCGACCGCCGAGGCTTCTGGAACCTGACCACCGAGGAACGCATCGAAACCTGGGACAAGCTCTATGCGGAACCCGGTTTCGCCATCTCGGCTGCAAACTTCCCAGAGATCTTCCTGGATGAGAAGGCCAACCAGGAGATGTCTGAGTACATCGCCAACCGCATCCGCGACCGGGTCGACGATCCCGAAGTCGCCGAGAAGCTGATCCCAAAGGATCACGGATTCGCCATGCAGCGACTGCCGCTTGAGACTCGGTACTTCGAGGCATACAACCGAGACAACGTGCATCTGGTCTCGCTGGCCGATGCGCCGATCGAACGCATTACCGAAACTGGGATCCAGACCGCTACTGAGCATCATGACCTCGATGTCATCGTTTACGCCACTGGTTTCGATGCCATCACCGGCGGGTACGACCGCATCGATATTCGCGGCGTTGGTGGCCAAACACTTGCCGATGCATGGAGCGATGGCCCAAGTACCTATCTCGGTGCGTTGACCCACGGTTTCCCCAACATGTTGATGGTGGCTGGTCCGCAGAGCGTGTCGGGATCCACCAACTTCCCCCGTGCAATCGAAACCGGCGTCGACTGGCTCACCGGCCTGCTGGTGCACGCTCGCGACCACGGAATCAACCGGGTCGAAGCTCGTAGCGAAGCCCAAGAGCAGTGGGTCGAAGAGGTCGTGCGGGCCCACGAGAAGCTGCTGTTTCGCCGAAGCAAGGGCTGGTTCACTGGCTACAACTCGAACGTCGCTGGCCACCAGGAAGGCAAGATCCGTTACCAGGCCTACTTTGGCGGAGTGCCCAAGTACATGAAGCTCATTAGCCAGGCGGAGTGCCCAAGTACATGAAGCTCATTAGCCAGGAAGCCGCCGAGGACTACCCAAGCATCGAGCTCGTGTAGACCCGATGGACGCCCAACGCGCTGCTCGTTTTCCATTCGTACCGACCGACACGCCCCCGTTGGTCATCGACCGCACCGAGGACGTGTGGTTGATTCGCGACAACGGCAACCGCATTCTCGACGCGGGCGGCGGAGCGATCGTGACCAACATCGGCCACGGCCGGGCCGATGTAGTGCGTGCCGCGACCGAAGCGCTCGGTCAGGTCGACTACGTCGTGCCGCTGTGGGCGACCGAGAACCGGGTCGCACTGATCGAGGAACTCACCGAACACTGGTTGCCCGACGGTTTCACACAAGCCTCGTTCTTCTGCGGTGGAAGTGAATCAGTCGACGCAGCAGTCCGACTGGCCCGCACCCACCATGTGTCAAACGGCGACCATGGCCGGTGGAAGGTCATCGGCCGAGATGTCTCCTATCACGGGTCCACGCTGTCGGGGCTGAGTGTCGGCAACCATGACCGGCGCCGGTCTGGCCTTGAGCCGATGCTGAACGATCATCCCAAGAGCGATTGGCTCGATGCCGAGTCGTTGGCCAAGGTCATCGAACGCGAGGATCCTGACACGGTGTCGGCGTTCATT
>Ga0206131_10004351_pt1 | contig 15570 bp, 18 predicted proteins | sample Helgoland_Spring_FD_148636 | JGI IMG/M metagenome (GOLD analysis project Ga0206131, IMG submission 148636) | Pelagic subsurface seawater microbial communities from Kabeltonne, Helgoland, North Sea - Helgoland_Spring_Bloom_20160517_1 | ecosystem: Environmental > Aquatic > Marine > Epipelagic ...
CGGCGTTGCGTGGTATGACCGGGCCGGAGAGGTGCAGCGCACTCGCGCGCCGGTTGTCGCCTTGGCGTCCAGCGGGCTTGGCACAGCGCGGCTGATGTTGCTGTCAACGTCCAAGCGATTCCCAAACGGATTGGCCAACGATACCGATCTGGTTGGGCGCCACCTGATGCTTCACCCCACGGGTATGGTGACTGGGCGCTTTGACGATGTAATGGACGGTTGGGCCGGCCCCTTTGCTGTCTCGATTCTCTCGCAACACTTCTACGAAACCGACCTAACCCGTAATTTTGTGCGCGGCTATCAGATGCAGTTGATCCGCTCCGACGGGCCAGTGGGCACGGCTGTCGGTGGCTATCTGCCACGGGTACCTTGGGGGGTAAGCCATCACGCGCGGTTCCGCGAGGTGTTTGGCCATACCGCAAGTTTGACAGTCACCACAGAAGACTTGCCCCGGATGGAAAACCGCGTCACGCTGTCTGACAGTCTTACTGATAGCGACGGCATACCCGCGCCAAAGATGACTTATGCGCTAGATGATAATACGCGCAAAATGATCACCCATGGCATAAGCCGGGCTACCGAGGCCTTTACCGAAGCCGGCGCCACAGACATCACCGCTCAGTCACTGGTTGCCGATGCAGGGTTTCACTTGATGGGTACCGCCTGCATGGGTGCTGATCCAGCAAGCAGCGTGACGGATGCCAACAGCCGTACCCATAGCGTGCCGAACCTTTTGATCCTTGACGGGTCGGTTTTTACCACGGCAGCCGCGCTGAACCCGACTTCAACAATCCAGGCACTTGCCTTGCGGGCTTCAGACGCGCTGATCCGGGACCGTGCGAACATTCAGGTGGCGTTATGAATGCGCTGCTGGATACATTGATCCCCGGTGATGATGATTTTCCTGCCGCAAGCACTGTGGGGCTGCATGATGCGCTTTTGGCGCATGATCGTTTTGCGGAGCCCTACAATGGCGTTGTTGCATGTTTACCAGAGCGGTTCGACGAGTTCACATTCAAAGAACGCAGTGAGGCTGTTGTAGAGGTCGAGGCCTGGCACCCCGCGCTGTTCAACAGTCTGATTGTTGGGGCTTACAGCCTATATTACACGCAGCCTCGCGTGGCTGGCATCATTGAAACGCTGACGGGTCATACCGCACTTCCGCCACAACCTGCCGGACACCCTCTGCCCCCCTTCGATCCGAAACTGGTCGCCGTGCCAGCAGCCCGCGCCCCCCATTATCGCGCCACACCGGAGATTAAAGATGCCTGAAGCCAACCGCCATTGCGGAAAGTCCGTTCTCGTTACTGGCTCTGCCAGTGGCATTGGCCTTGGGATCTTAAAGCGATTTCTGGCGGAAGGTGCATCGGTCGCGGGATTTGATTTGAACGAAACGCTGGCCGACGATGTGCTATCGATCACGGGGGACGCCACAGATGAAGCCGCAGTTCAGGCGGCGGTGGACCAAACCATTGCCGCACAGGGTGGGCTTGACGTGATGGTCTGCAATGCGGGCGTGATCGCGGTGCAGCCGGTGGTTGAGATGGGTTTTGCCGACTGGAAAGGTGTGATGGATGTCAACGTAAACTCGGTCTTTCTGGGTAGCCGGGCAGCAGCGCGTGCGATGATCGCACAAGGGCGTGGCGGGGTGATTGTCAACGCATCCAGCGGGGCAGGGCGACGCGGCGTTCCGAATTTGTCGCACTATTGCGCGTCCAAGGCGGCGATCCTGATGCTGACCCAATCGCTGGCCATTGAGCTTGCCCCTTATCGCATCCGCGCCAATTGTTACGTGCCCGGTCATATTGAGACACCATTTTGGGGTGGTATTGCTGACGGCTTCGCGAAAGTAACAGGCCAGACACCTGAGGCCGTTGTCGAAGGATTTCGCCAAACAGTGCCTTGGGGTCGTTTTGGTACGCCCGATGACGTGGCAGCAGCGGTGTCGTGGCTGGCCTCACCCGATGCGGAGTATGTGAGCGGTCAGGCCATAGCGATGAATGGCGCTGAGTTTCCGTATTGAGGGGCATGATGGATCAATTTGACTATATCATTGTTGGTGCCGGATCGGCAGGCTGTGTCCTTGCCAACCGGTTGTCGGAAGATCCTATGAATTCGGTTCTGTTGGTGGAGGCGGGGGGGAGTGATCGCAACCCGCTCTTCTCGATCCCTTTGCTGGCCGGGGTGGCCTATTGGCACAAGCCGTCGAACTGGAACTACACAACGGTCCCGCAACCTCATCTGGATGGTCGACGCTTACAATGGCCGCGCGGTAAGGTGCTTGGCGGATCTTCCACCATCAATGGCATGATGTACATGCGGGGCAATGCAGCGGATTATGACCAATGGGCACAGTCTGGTCTGACGGGGTGGTCCTATGCGGATGTGCTGCCTTACTTTCGTCGTTCCGAAAGCAATCCTGAGCGCCCAGGCAGTGATTTTCACGGGCAGGATGGGCCGCTTGCGGTGAAAAAGGCGCGAGGGGAGAACCCGCTTTATGAGGATTTCCTTGCCGCCGGACTGGCATGTGGTGCCCGTCCAAATGATGATTTCAACGGGGCCGATCAGGAAGGTCTCGGGTTTTACGATTTCAACACACGGGCGGGGCGCCGCGAAAGTAGTGCGACCGCGTATTTGCGTCCCGCGTTGAGCCGCAAGAACCTTCGGGTAATGACAAAGACTAAGGTCAGGCGAATTCTCCTCGAAGACGGCCGCGCTAGTGGTTTGCGTCTACGCCGGGCGGCCCAAAACATTGAAGTCAGTGCGCGGCGCGAGGTCATCCTTTCGGGCGGTGCGATCAACTCGCCGCAGCTTTTGATGCTGTCGGGCATTGGCCCTGGCAACGCGCTTGCACAGCAAGGCATCGAGGTCGTTCATGATTTGTCTCAGGTCGGGCAAAATCTGCAGGACCATCTGGGCGTATATCTGACCTATGCCTGCAAGGACCCAGTCACGCTGTTCGGGTTGTTCCGGCCTGACCGCGCTGCTGCTGCGTTTGCGCGTGCCTATCTGTTTGGGACCGGCCCGGCGAGTGCGGTGCCTTTAGAAGCCGGCGGGTTTTTGAAAACAGTTGAGGATCTAGCAATTCCGGACATCCACATTACGTTTGTCCCCGGCCTGAACCTTGAAACCACGCGCGCGGGACAGGGACGGCACGGCTATCTGATCAACTTTTATCAGTTGCGCCCCGAAAGTCGCGGTACGATCACGCTTGCATCATCTGATCCGGATGCAGCCCCCCTGATGGATCCGAATTACCTTTCTGTGGAGGCAGACAGGCGCTGCCTTCGCGATGGAACAAGGCTCGCGCGCCGGATCGGGGACACCGCGCCATTGGTCAATCGCCGTTCCCATGAGATCTCTCCCGCGGCTGACGATTTGTCCACAGATGCTGGCATCGACGCATGGGTGAGGGCAGGTGCAAACACGATTTTCCATCCCGTGGGGACATGCCGTATGGGAAGTGATCCGGGTTCGGTAGTGGATGGCACTTTGAAACTGCGCGGGATCGATGGACTGCGTGTGGTGGATGCATCCGTCATGCCCAGTATTGTCGGCGGGAACACCAGCGCCCCAACAATGATGATTGCTGAAAAGGCTGCCGATATGATCCTTGGCCGTCAGGCTCCACAGCGAGGTGAAACGCAATGACAATTACTTTTGCACAAGGGGGGCTGCGTCTTAAGATGGGGCCAATAGCCACGCTGACGCTGGACCGCCCATCACGGCGCAACGCGATGACGGCGGCAATGTGGGCTGCACTGCCTGAGATTTGTAATCATCTGACATCCGCGGCCACCCGCGTCCTGATCGTGAGGGGTGCCGGGGACAAAGCATTCTGCGCTGGGGCCGACATCCTAGAATTTGAGTCAGTCTATGGGACGTCAGACGCAACTGCGACTTACAACGCGGATGTGCGCGCCGCACAGGCAAGTCTGCGCGATCTGTCCTGCTCAACCATCGCCGAGGTGCGGGGTGCCTGTTATGGCGGTGGCTGCGGGCTTGCGTTGGCCTGCGATTTTCGGGTGGCGGGCAAGGATGCATCCTTTGCGATCACGCCCGCGCGGCTTGGGCTTGCCTATAGCCCAGCCGACACATGGCAATTAATTGAAAAGGTTGGGATGCCTCGTGCCAAAGACCTTTTGCTGACAGGGCGGGTCGTGGATGCCAAAGAGGCCCGTACCATCGGCCTGATTGATCGCCTCGAAGAGGATGCGACTGCAGCATCCAAGGCACTTGCGGATCATCTTTCCAGCCTTGCGCCTGCGGCTCTCAGTGCCATCAAATCGATCTGCAATGGGTTGAGCGTACCAGATGTTGCTCCCGCCCTACATAGCGCATTTGAAGATACTTTTTCGGGCGCAGAGTTCCGCGAAGGGTATCGCGCGTTCTTGGAAAAGCGGTCCCCGGATTTCGACGGAGAAAACACATGAGAGCGCATATCATTGAAAGGGCGGGAGCCGCCGCAGCTTCTGCCAGTGACCCAGAAGCTGCCCTGCGCGCGCTTTTGACACCATTGCACGCAGAGCTTGGTCGGCGTGAGGGTGCGTTTGATTCGCCAGATGAGGTCATGCAATTCTTCGTTGCCGGCGCCTTTCTGGTTACCCCGGATGCACAGTGGCACATGTTAACGGGGAGTATCGGATTTCCTCCCGAACAAAATCGCCTGATGATCCCAGTTGATGGCGGGCATCCGGGCCGGGTCCGCGACAGCGGTGCGCCTCTGCATTTGCCGGATACGGAGGCGCAACCGGGCAGTTTCAAGCAATATCTTAAAACCGCTCGCATGGGGTCTGCGATATATGCGCCAATGATTTGGCAGGGCAGATTTCTTGGGCAGATTGTGCTGGCTGGTCGGTTGCGGGGAACGCTAAGTGGCGATGATTTTGACATCATGCGCGCAGTGGCACCTGTGGCAGCCTTGACATGGATTGCGCAACGTGGGGACGATTGGCTTGCGGAAATCTACCCACCTGAGGACGCATATCGGGTTGCGCCCGAAGGGCTTTGAGGTTCTGAAAGCAACGAGATGGACACCGGGGCATAAGGCCCCGGCAGCCAGTTTGTAATTTAGTTGATAGTCAGAGCAGCAACAGGGCCGATGGCCGCATTGAACTTCGCGACACACTCTTCCCCGCAACGTGAGGCAAATCCCGGCAACACAGCATTTTGCATCGCTTCTGTGCGCAGTGCGAAATCTTCCTCCGTTGGGTCCACGCGGGTCATTCCCGCAGGCTCGCCTTGAGGGCATGGACCTGTCGTGTTGCAATTGATCCCAATCGTGTTTTCTTGAGCATTGAGGGCCCACATCTCATCTTCGAGCTTATTAAGTTCGACCCTTATCAGCGCACGCGCTGACTCTGGCAATCCATCCCACCAAGACTTGTTAGCCGCGGTGATGCCTGACCCCCAGTTGATCGGAAGCGTGTAGAGAAATTTTGCGCCTTCATGCCACTTGGCAGAATAGCCGCCCAAGGTTCCAGTAATCGCACAATCAATCACGCCCTGTTGCAGGCCCTGCTGGACCTCGCCAAAGGACATGCTGACTGCGGTTCCGCCAAAATACTCGACGAAATCGGCCTGGCTGGCACCAGATCCACGGACCTTGCGTCCTTTGAGATCCTTCAGCCCCGAGAATTCGTCTCGGCAATACAGAATTTGCGCTTGAAAGCTTTGCATTGTAAGAATTTCGACGCCAAGGTTTTCTGCGTAGAATGCTGTCAACTCAGGACGGAATGCATCGGTTACGGCTTTAAATTCTTCGATAGTTGGCGAGAGGCCTGCCAGATCGGTGGCATCATTGATCGGTGTATCACCCGCGCTGTGCCCGAGCTGTCCCGTTGCTACGTTCATGACGCCCTGTCCCAAAAGGCGAAAAATCTCCGGTCCTTTCAATCCCATTTCGTTCCAAGGTTGAAACCGGGCTGTAATCTCTCCGTTTGAAGCGGCACTTATTTTTTCATTCCAAAACGGGGCCTCCAGCGTCTTGGACTGCGTCGTAATACCCAGATTGCCAACTACGTTAACGGTAGTCTCTGCCAAGGCATTGCTGCCAACCAAGGCAGCGGCGGCCAATGCCGCGATAGAAAGATATGTCTGTTTCATTGTCATTCTCCTAGTTGGTTTTGAATTCATCGCATGACCAGCGTCGGCAGCCACAGCGCCAAAGCCGGAAAAGCCAGTAGCACCCCGATTATTGTCAGCATCATAAATAGGAATGGGGTTACTCCTATCATCACGTCGCGTATCGGGCCGGCATGACTGCCGGTGCGCACGCTTTGCACAACGAAAAGATTGACCCCGATGGGCGGCGTGATCAACGCGGCCTCGATCAGGATCATAAAAAGCACGCCAAACCAGACCAGATCATAGCCAAGGGCGGCGACAATAGGGGCCACAATCGGGGTTGTGGCAATCATTAGGGAAAGTGTTTCCATGAAACAGCCCAGCACCAGATAAATCGCTACGATGATCAGCATCACAGTCAGCGGCGTTACGTCCAGTCCGCGCATTGCGTCGGTTATCCGTCCTGTCAGGCCGATGGAGACCATCACAAAATTCAGAAAAAACGCTGCCAGCACGATCAGCATCACCATCGCTGTGGTGCGCATGGTGCCGTCCAGCGCTTCACTCAATGTGCTGAGTGTCAGCCCCCTCCGCAGCGCTGCTATCAGTAAAGCCGCTAACACGCCCAAAGCCGCTGCTTCGGTCGGTGTTGCAAAACCTGCATAGATTGAGCCGACAACAATCACAAACAGGCCAATAGGAGGCATCAGGGCACGTAGCGCGCTAATCCGCTGTGACCAAGTGCCTGGTGTGGCGGCGCCATCAATATCAGGCCGCAGCAGGCACAGGACAAGCACAGCTAAGGAAAAGGACCCCGCCAACATAAGGCCGGGAATAAGCGCTGCTAGATACAACTGGGTAATGGAAACCTCTGCAAGAACCCCAAATAGTATCATATTGATCGACGGTGGAATCAGGATACCCAGCGTTCCCCCAGCGGCGATTGAGCCCAGATAAAGCGGCGGGCTATATCCCAGCCGACGCATGTTTGGAATGGATACAGTTCCGATTGTGGCGGCAGTGGCCACGGATGATCCAGATGTCGCGGAAAACAGCGTGCAGGCCGCGATATTGGTGTGCATCAAACCGCCGGGGATTCGGTTGACCCAAACATCCAGCGCCTCGTACATTTCCCGTGCCACCCCGGAGCGGAGCAGGATTTCCCCCATCAATATGAACATTGGCACCGCGACTAGTACAAATTCCGTTGAGGAGGACCATAGGATTTCTCCTGCAGCCGGCAAAAGCGGGAAGAAAGAATATACTTCGGCCAACGTAACGCCAAGGACGACAAGCACCACGGCCACTGGTAACGCCAGCGACAAAAGGATCAGCAGAATTGTTGTAGCCCAGCCAATCATCGGAGCACCTCATCAGCGCTTTCGCTAATCACGCCGGTCTCCACGTGCACAGTCGCAAACCGGCCCTTCAGCAGATGGATTGCGGCCCGCACAGTCAGCGCAAGGGTGACCAACGCAAACCATGTTAACCCTAGTGCCCACAGTCCTTGTGGCAGTGCCAAAGCAATATCGAGGGTGGAATTTGGCCGTGCGCCTAGACGGGCCGAATGGGCAACAACTTTCCACGCGAAATAGGCCATCCCCGTAGACAATATTGCCAAAAGCAACAGTGCAAGCACATCTAAAATGGAGCGAATCCAGACTGGCATTAGCTGATAAAGAACATCAATCCGTATGTGCGCGCGCTGTGTCACCGCATAGGCAAAAGAAAATGCGACTGCAGCGGCAAATGCATAATTGGTCAATTCAAATGAATGCAGCCGGATCCCAGTGTCCAGATTGCGAAACAGCACATCAACGCTGATCAGCACCGCCGAGGCGAGAATCGTCGTACCACCAAACCGCGCCGCGTATTTCGCGCCCGTATCAATTATAAGCGGCCAGTTCATGCTTGTACCTCTTGCCGACGAAGATAGGCGAATAAGGGACGCATCAGTAAGGGCGACAGAAAGATCGGAAATTGCGCGGTGATGACAACCAGCGAAATGCGTGGATCAACCGTGCCCAGTACGGCTGCAACCATTACCGCCATGTTCTTTGTGCTCGCACATAGACCTGCGGCACAGGCCTCATCCCGTCCAGCGGGCCAGAAAACCGCAATCGTTAGCAGCAACGAGCCGTAGCTGACCAGCGCTGTCAGCGCAAGAATACCCAGCCACGACCAAGGTTCTGTTCGGAACGCAATGCCAATGTCATGCATTACCCCGATGGCGATCATGAGGACCAGCACGACGGTCACCCCATCCAAACGCGGTGCCCAAGCGGTCACGCGCCCTTCACCAACCAGTCGACGAATGAGGAGGGCAACGCCAAACGCGCCTAGGATAATCGCAGACAGACGTACGACAAGCGCACCCAGTGCCACGCCATCTCCCAGCCCGGGGAAGGATGCAGTAAGAATCCAAACTGTCGCCGGTGCCACAAGCGTCGCCGGAATGGATATACCGGTGACAAGGCCGGGATCTACGCGCACAAGAATGGCAAAAGCAGCGGCGGAGCTGAGAGGTGGTGCAGCGGCGGCGTAGGTTAGGCCAGTGGCCAGCACGCCCGGCATGCCACTCGCCGTGGCCAAAAGAAACGTGGTTACGGGCAGAGCCAGAAGAACAAACAGGCCCGTGGTCGTCACTAATACAGGACGTCGAAATGTCGCCGACAGTTTCGCAGGCTCAATCCGCAGCATTGATACCATCACCATCACAACCGAGATCGGCACCACCCAAGGTCGTATCAGCGCCGCAATATCAGGCAAGCTTAAGCCGATAGCCACACCGCCCAGTATGAAAAATGGTGCTCTTTGCAGTAAGTGGGCCAACGCTGCGTTCATGAATTGGCATACTCACGTAGGTCGAAAGGCCGATTGCCGTGCGCCTCACTAGCATCAAATTCGCCTGTTGCGGCTTTGATATATTGGATGTTGAAAACTGCCATTCTCCCGCCCTAAATTTGTCCGGACAAATCTGGGCAAGCTTTACGCACTTGTCAACAGTCTTGCACCAACCAAGGCAAAAATATACCTTGAGGTGATTTTGAAAACGAAATTTGGGCTGGATTTGGCTGTTTGAGATCTGCCGCGGAAACGTCGTGCCGCTAAAATTAAGCCAGAGGGGGCCTGATCGGGCAGACGGCTTCTCGGCTCACAAGGTCAAAGACAAACAGCATTTTAGCCATGCCTGTCAGTACCGCCATGACGACCCCAAGCTCGAAAATTTCGCCCTCGTCAAACCCGCTGGTGCGCATCTCTGCATGCAAGTCAGCACTAAGATTTCCCTCCATATTGGAAAGCGTCATCTGCTCACACAGCTTTAGCAGGGCGCGTTCCTTGTTATCGAACACAGCCGCCTCGACATTGCCAAGGGCGGCAATCTGTTCAGGTGTCACACCGGCGGCGAGCGCGGCCTTTTCGTTCCCACGATTACAGAAAGCACACCCATGCATCTTCGAAAGCTTGTAGCGCGCAAGCTGCTTGAGCCGCACCTCCACGCGGCCTTGGTGGAACATTTCACCATAAAAGCGGTCATAGTACCATTCGATAACCTCAGGCGCGTTGCCGGCAACTTCGAAAAGCACCGCCTCGTCGCGATCTCGCATGGCCATATCCCACATCTCTGCAAGACGAGGCGGTAGATCGTCCCGCCGCAGACGCGCCAGCAGTGGGTTTGGGCTCGGAAACGATTTCTGATCGGTCATGGTTCTGATCCCTGCTTTACTCGACTGTGTCACAGTCCGGTTTATTTGCCAAGTCTGACGGAGGCTACTGTGGCACTCGATTTGTTCTACACCCGCTTCAGCGTTAGGCTGTGGGTGACTTTGAAAGGGACAAGCGATGAATGACGTTAAGATTGATCAAATCATCTCGCAATGGATGCACACGCTTAAGTGCTTGTAATTGAGGGAGGAGCCGCAGGGCTCACCTCGGCAATCGGCAGCCCGTCAGGCCGGCGTTTAGGGCAATGCCGAGCGATTCTATGAGGACATGATCGCCAAGACACGCGGCACTGCCGATCCGGTGATGGAGCGGTTAGTGGCTGAAGCCTCTGGCGCGACAAGGGACTGGTTAATTGACCATCTTAGAATCCCCTAAGCGTTGGAACTGGAATGAGGCAGTTTTTTTGGCCTTTCTGTTGACTGGATGCACGCGCTGCCCATCAAAACCAAGCTGGAGATGTCAGAGCAGCTTCAGGCGGCGGCACGCGCAGGTGGCGATGTAGTCTGCGGGAAGCATTAACATATATTGTACGCCCATCCTGAAGGAAGGGTTGTCGATATTACGCGTGACGCGATGTTGATCTCAAAGACATAGTTCAGATCACACAGATCGAGACAAAGTGCCGAGCTCTGTTGGAGCAGATATCCCGACGTGTAAGACATCCCACTACCACGGGGGTAAAGCGGCAGTCCGTACTTCCTTTCCAACGCTATGTCTGCAGCAAAAGCCTCCGCGTCTTTGGGGCGTAAGACGGCCAGGAGCTGCGCGTCACTTGCGTCAGCAGGGTCTTGGCTGGCATGCTCCCTTGCGGCGGGGCTGCTATCCATCTTATCCGGCTTGAGAAGGTTTTCAAAGTTATTCAGTATCGCTATCACGACAGGAGGTTGGCGAGGATCTGTGCAAGCTGTTCAGGCGGGCGAGGCACAGGGGTGATGCGGTCTGCGTCAATATGAGGCGTGCCCCACGCCACCAAAGCGGCACTGTCAGGGTCGCCGTCAGTAACCAGCACACGAAGGCGGTGTGCAGCCGCGGCCAAAGCGCATGCCACATCGGTTTCATATAGCAATCGCGTGATGCTGATACCCGTTTCGCCCGCCATGACGATGGCTCGGAAGCGAAGATGGATCCTGTCCGTGTCGCGTTCATTACCGATCGATCGCAGCTCGGTGTTCACGCGGTTGTACCACGGCTTGTATATCTCGTAGTCACGCGCCCACCAGAAGGCTGCCATCAGGTGCGATCCGTCCCAGCGCGGTGCCAGATCTGGCAGATGTTCGCTGGATCCTTGTACAACCTGAGGCCATGGATCAAGCGCTGTAATCTGCGGGTCGCCTGCCAATCGCATTGCCACCGGCAGGCTGGCACCGCAGGCGATGACCGGCGCATTTGTCGCCCCTGCCGCAGCAAGAGATTCATCCACACCACGCAGGATGGAGGCCATTGAAACGGAAGCATCTTGAGCGAGTGACGACAGACCAAAACCCGGCAGGTTCACTCTTACCACCCGATGCGAGCGCCTCAGCCGGTTTGTTAAGTGGTCAAGATCAGCCATATCACCGGGGACATCATGGAGCATGACCACGGTGTCCCCCTCCCCGTCGATCCGTATAACAACGGGGCCGACGGTCGTATTAACGATACGCCGCGTGCCTGAGTGCTTTTCGGCGCGGATAATTATTTCTTGGGCGCTCAAAGTCTCGGGACCTGCGTGATCCGTGATCAGCCTGCCGATGGTATCGCCCCAGACATCACGATCTGGCGAAAGCGCAATAAGGTTGACCTGATCACCAGAGCCTCGCGCGCGTTCCATATGGGCAAACAGCAGATCGTCTTCGCGCGTGGCGATGTAAACCGGGCAACGCAGCTTGGCCAGTGGGGCAAAGTGATCATAACGGAAGGCGGCGGAATAGCCCGCGCGGTAGGCGTCACCAGCTAGTAGGAGGTCTTCGACCACTTTTTGCATCGCACTCAGGGGTGGTGGCCCAAACCCAAGTTTTGACCCGTCTCCGACCTGATTCCATGGAAAAGCTGTAAACTGATCGCGCACCCGCGACCAAAGCCATGCAGCCAGACTGCCATCCATCGCGGGTCGAAATGGGTGCAGGTAACTTGCCAGCAATTGATCACGCTCAACTTCGGTAAAGATTGCGTAACCGTCAAGAATGGCGGTTGATACTTGATCCGGTGCCTGCAGCGCTGCCTCGACCGCGATGGCTGCACCAGTGTGCGTGCCATAGACCGGAACCCGCCCCAGCCCAAGTAGCTTGATCACATTGAGAACAACGCCCGCGAAATCGGGAACTTCTGGCCGCGTCATAGTCAGCGGGTCAGAAAGGCCAAACCCTGGCGTGTCCAGCATGATGCAGCTGAAGCGATGTTGCAGGCGCATCGCCAGCACGAGTAGTGCCGACGAAGAACGCGGCGATTCATGGCATAGGATAACAGCTGGACCTTGCCCCAGCACCTGCAACCGTACATGAAGCCCATCGGGCAGGCGAATAATACTTTGCAATGGGGTCATATTTCTTTCTCCGAGGTTTCGCGCAGCGTCCGTTTCATCACTTTACCGGCCACATTGCGGGGTATCTCTTTCATAAATCTGACGGCGTTCGCCACTTTGTAGGGTGCCAGTTCGGTTTTGTAGGCCGCAATACGCTCGTATGCGCTCGGGGTAGAACCGTCCGGGTGAGATAGGCGCAAGCCGTTTCCTCCCAACGCGGGTAAGGCACCCCGATTACGGCAGTCCCATACCTGATGCGTCAACGCCGTACCCACTTACATCCAGCGCCTTAAAGCTAATCTGATCGGCGATAAGCGCCGAGATCATGCCATAAACACCCGGTGCAGGCACACAGCCACTACTTTCAAAAGTCTGTCGAAGTGTCGGATTTTGCATGTGTCACCTCTGGCTGGTGGGGTCAGGATGTTACGTTTTGTAGCTGTAGGGCACAGCCGCGGCAATAAAAAAGTTGTCTAGACAAGTATTGACTTAACCCCAGCTTCCCAGTCACGGTCAGGCGATAGGAAACGTAAAAGGGGTATACCATGTCAAAAGATGCACTGGGGTGGCGTCGTAAGTACGCTGTTGTTGCACCCTCAACCAATACGATTGTGCAACCTGATATGGATGACCTACGCGTAACAGGGGTCACCAACCATTATGGCCGCATCTACGTGCCGAATATGAAAGTCACTGACGATGAAAGCTTTGTGGCGCTCGTAGAGGCGATTGGATCGACGCTCTATGAATGTGTCGACCGCTGCATGACTTGTGAGCCGGATTACCTTGTGATGGGCATGTCCGCACTGATGTTTTGGGACGGGCGGGATGCCTCGGAAAAGCGCATGCAGGAGTTGTCAGATCATTGTGGTGTTGGCGTTTCTGCCGGGTCGTTTGCCTGCGAAGCGGCGCTGAACCTGTTTGGGGCCAAGCGGATCGGTGTCGTTTCCCCCTATTTCCCTATCTCAGATAAGAACGTTACACGCTTCTTTCAGGATTGCGGGTTTGAGGTTGCCAAGTTTCGCGGGCTCAAATGCCCCAGCCCGGTGGCCATTGCACAGGTTCAACCGGAGGAGTTGCGCAAGATTGTGCTGGAGATGGATGACGACAACATCGACGCCTTTGTGCAAGTGGGCACCAATCTGTCGATGGTGAAATTGTGTAATGACATGGCCATTGAGTTGGGCAAGCCCATGGTGCCGATTAATGCGGCAACCTATTGGCATGCGTTAAGAACCAACAATATAATGGATCAGTCTAAGGGACACGGGCCGTTGTTTGAGTATCACTAGGCTTTAGCCCCGCGCAAACGCGAGGTCTATTTTGACACTTCTTTTTTTCCCGAAAACGCAGAACTTGCTGCTGACAACGCAGGAGATGATATCACACTTTCCGCCCATTCGGGTGCATGCGCTGCGATGACATCCAAAATCTCATTTGGTTGCTGTGTGCTGTACAGAAAATAAGCTGCAGTGTGTCTCCGCGACCACACCCACATCCACCGTCAAGCCAATGAGAGAGGTCAATCTGGGTGAGCGCGCCGCCCCATAAATGATCCGGTGTAAACCTTTGTTGGCTTCGTAAATGATGTTATAGTCGTCCTGCGATCTGTGCAGTGTGTGGGTCGATATCTGATCTGACAATTGTCGCAATTATGTGAATTCTTTGTCCGTCGTCATGCGTGCGGCACGGCCTGAGGCATAGCTTTACAGGCGGCGCCTGATCTAGAATAGTTGCGCCAGCGCTTCTCCGAGAAATTCAGCCACGCGGATGGAATAGCCCAGACCCTTTTCAACAAAACCCTAATGAAAAAGGCGCCGAATTGCTTCGCGCACAGCTGTGCGGCTTAACTCCAAATCTTCGGCCAATGTCTGTTCGATCAACAGTTCGCCGGGCGCCAGTTTGCCAGACATCATGCTTGCACGAATCGCATCATAGGCGGATTCCGACGCTGAGGGTCTGTTCGTACCATCCATCATGCGGCAGTCTTTCCAACCGGAAAACCACCAGCTTTCATCACCATTCCGGGTACTGTCTTTTCAAGCTGCGCTTCCAGCCATTCTGCCGCCTCGATTGCCTTGTCGAGGAACACATTGGTGCTCACGCCGCCACGCTCAAGCATGTAAACCAGATCTTCAGTTGCGATGTTACCGGTGGCCTTGGGCGCAAAGGGGCACCCCCCGACGCCCCCAAGTGACGCATCAAGACTGGTTGCACCGGCTTCAATCCCGGCCCAAGCATTGGCGAAGCCGGTGTTGCGCGTGTTGTGCAGATGCAGGCGCAGCCGAACGTTGGGAAAGGCACCTCGGACGGCTACTATACGTTCTTTCACGTCGCGCGGCGACGCAACGCCGATGGTGTCCGCAAAGGCCAGCTCAAACGGATCATGGGCCATACAGGCCTCAACCACCTGCATCAGACGGCTCAGTGGCACTTCCCCTTCAAAGGGGCAGCCAAAGGCGGCACCGATGGTAACCCCAACGTCAATTTTGCCAGCGCCACGTGCCTTGGATTGCCCAAAGGCGGTAATACTTTCGTTCGTTGAAACACCCTGATTGCGCTGATTGAACGTTTCGGAAGCCACAACGACAAAATTAGCTTCATCCAATCCAGCGGCTAGCGCCCGATCAAATCCGCGCGCATTTAAAGTCAATCCAATAAATCTTGAATCTGTTGTATGGGGCAAACCTGCTGCCACTTCATCCGCATCCGCCATTTGCGGCACGCGTTTGGGATTGACGAAACTCGTCACCTCAAAACGGCGTAATCCTGCGTCAAGTCCACGCTGGATTAATTCCAATTTCGTACCCGGACTTAGAATCTTCTTTTCATTTTGTATTCCGTCCCTTGAAGAAACTTCAATAATCTCAACGAAATCGGGCATTTTCGTTTTTCCTTATAGATTTTTGTGTACAGAGTACGAATTGTTTGAAATCATGCAAGTGTAATGAGGGTGGGGCACCTATGGTAGCGTCAAACGGCGACAGCGCGCTCAGCGATCTACGGGTTCTTGAGATGGGTCAACTGCTGGCAGGGCCCTTTTGTGGACAATTGCTTGCCGATTTTGGCGCTGAGGTCATCAAGATCGAAGCGCCGGGTGTGGGTGATCCTATGCGCAAATGGGGCCGCGAAAAGCCGCACGGCAAGTCACTTTGGTGGCCTGTGGTGGCGCGTAACAAAAAATCACTTACGTTGAACCTGCGTGAAAAAGATGGGCAGGACATCGTTCGCAAGCTTATAGAGAACACCGATATTTTGATTGAAAACTTCCGCCCCGG
>Ga0206131_10004354_pt1 | contig 15565 bp, 21 predicted proteins | sample Helgoland_Spring_FD_148636 | JGI IMG/M metagenome (GOLD analysis project Ga0206131, IMG submission 148636) | Pelagic subsurface seawater microbial communities from Kabeltonne, Helgoland, North Sea - Helgoland_Spring_Bloom_20160517_1 | ecosystem: Environmental > Aquatic > Marine > Epipelagic ...
TGAACAAGTAAGTGATATTCATAAGGGAATTACTGATAATAGTAATAAACTTAATCCAGATAATTTAAAACAATTAACTTCTCAACATCTTGCCAACCATGCAAATGATGTTGCCCAGAATTTACATGAACAAGTAAGTGATATTCATAAGGGAATTACTGATAATAGTAATAAACTTAATCCAGATAATTTAAAACAATTAACTTCTCAACATCTTGCCAACCATGCAAATGATGTTGCCCAGAATTTACATAATTATGCCGCTGCATCTGCTACTTCTAGTATTAATAACGCTATACAAGATCATACAAATAAATATTCCCAAAAAATAGAAGAAGGATTACAGAAAAATGGTAAAAAAATTGGTAGACCACATAAAGGTGGTAATAATTTAACACGAAAAACACGACGTCTTCCTAAAAAAACTAAACAACAAAATCATAGAAAAACTAACAAAAATTAATTTATTTAAAATAGAAATAAATTAATTTATTGATTATTCATATTTATACCGCAATCTCGGATTCAAGCCACATTTGTCCTCTTTGTGGAAGAGGCAAACTATTTCCAGCATAATTAAACATTCCAACATTAATTTGACCTTCGCATGCAGCCAAAATACTTAATCTATTTTGTGTTGATACTTCTAAAAATTTGCGAGATATAAAAAAAGATCGTAATTTCGCAACTACTTCGTTAAATTCCTGAGTATCTAAATTTAATGAACTTAAATATGGTCTATTTAATTTATTGGTTTTACAATATTCATTACACATGCTCATTTTAAATAAGTACATGGACGAATTCTCACATTATCTACTGATTGTTCTAGATTTGTTTCATTGTTTGTTTCTAATTTTTTTGAGATGATTCATCATTTATTTATACATTTTTTCCAATCTATAAAACCTAGACTGCGATTTATATTAAATGAACTACCTAGTATAGTTTTTGCAACATCTATTGTTTTTTTTTCTATTTCAGATAATTGTTCTAAATATTTGATCAAATATGTTTCTTCTATTTCTTCTATTTTTTCTGTTTCTTCTTTTTCTTCTGTATTATTTTGCATTAATTATATAATAATAAAAACTATTAATATAATTTTCAATTTTATCATAGAAAATTGATAAAATTGAAAACTTTTAAAATAATAATACAATATTTAATTTACTATGAACGAGATCGATAATAAAAAAAAAATCTTTCGTTTTAAGTTTTCTAAAGATATAATGGATTTACTTACTTATTTTGGCAATTTACATCAATATGATAATAGATCTGATTATAAAGAAGCCTGGAAAAAATGGTATAATTTGAATATTGAGGTTTTATTAAATGAAGAACGACGTATTATTAATTTAGGTTATAATGGAAATGTTGAAGATAAAATGTATAAAGCTGCTAGATATTATTTCAGAAAATTAAATAATCAAGATAATCAAGATAATCAAGATAATCAAGATAATCAAGATAATCAAGATAATCAAGATAATCAAGAAGATAATCAAGATAATCAAGATAATCAAGAAGATTATCTAGATCAAGATAAAGAAGATAAAGAAGATACTGTTATTATCAAAAAGCATCGTACGTATATAATGCTTTCATCAGAATTATTAAATGCTATGGATAAATATATTAAAACTAATAATCAAAAACCATCAGTTGGATATCACGATTTTTGCACACTAAATAATACTATTTTAGATAATGAAAAACTTATTTTAAAAAATAATAATTTAGATAATAATTTAATCAATTATAAAATTAAAAAAACATATAAAAATCGATATTATCTTATTAATAAAAGAGATAATTAGAGATAATTACATTTAATTCTAATATTTTAATATATATTATATGAGTAAATTACTTAGTCAAGGAGGATTTGGGTGTATTTTTTATCCTGCTTTTAATTGTAACGGTCAAGTAAAAAAAAATTCTAAAATGGTTTCTAAATTACAAATTAATAATTTTAATGGAAGAAATGAAATACTTATTGGAAAAATTATTAAAACTTTTTCAAAATATAATCTATATTTTTTACCGACTGTTAATAATTGTTCAATTCAAATGGCTTCTTTAGATAAAAATTTAACTAAAAAATGTAATATTATATCTAAAAATGACCCTAACTATCTTTTGCTTGAAATTCCATATTTAAAAAATATTTCATTTCAAAAATTATTTACTAATTATTTGAAAAGTAAAAAACATATATTATTAATTTTTTTTGATACATTTCAATATATTGTGAATACTATAAAACATTTAATTGAATTAAATATTGTTCATTTTGATTTAAAAGAACAAAATATATTATATAGTATTAAATATGAAAATCCTATATTAATTGATTTCGGTATTTCCATCCCAATTAATTATCTAAAGAAAGATAATTTAAAAGACTATTTTTATATTTATGCCCCTGATTATTATATATGGCCATTAGAAGTGCACGTTATTAATTATCTTTTACATGTTAAAAATAATTTACAATTAACTGATATTGAAAAAATAGCGAATGATTATGTTGATAATAATATTGCACTTCATATTTATAGCAATAATTTTAAAAAAAAATATACTAAATCATGTATTGATTATCTTAAACAGTTTGTGTCTAAAAATGATAAAAATATAATTACTAATTTATTAGGATTTTATAAATCATGGGATTTATATGCATTAAGTGTTTTATATTTAAAATTTATTGGTTATATATTTAATACTGGTTTTTTTGATAGTAAAATTATTATTAAATTTTCACAGTTGCTACTTACTAATATATCTCCTAATCCAAATAATAGAATTCCTATAGAAAGAGTTAATCTTTTATATAAAGAAATTTTCTATATGCATGAATCTACTAAAAATTATTTAGAACTAATTAATAATTTTAAATATAGTTCTTTACCTGTAAAAATAATGCTTAAGAATTTATCTGCTTTACCAACTAAAAATTAATAAAATATAAAAAATTATACCATTTATTATATTTTATGTACTTTATTTACTTTCTCGATTTTCTCGATTTTCTCGATTTTCTCGATTTTCTCGATGGTTTCGATTTTTTCGATGGTTTCGATTTTTTCGATTTATGCTCTGCTTTACCTACTTTTTTATATGTTTTTTTTGCTGCTTGTAATACTTCTTTAAGCGACTTCTTTGGATGTGCTTTCTTTACTTGCTTAACATGATCTAACCACGGATTTCCCATATAATATATAATAATATAATAAATTATAATATAATAAATTATAATTTCATTATTGTAATTTTATTATATTATAAAAAATTATTAAATAAATGTTATTATAATAATATAATATGGTTAAAAATACTGGTGGTAATAAATCTAAAAAATTAGCAAGCAAATCTTTTAATACATCCAATAAAAGTACGCGATTTTCTGCTAATATATATGAATTATATGCAATTGTTAATAAAATGATGGGAGGTAATATTTGTGAAGTATTTTGTATGGATGGTATTACTAGAACATGTATTATACGCAGAAAATTTTCGGGTAAAGGACGACGTGATAATTGGTTGTCTAAAGGTAAATGGATATTAGTTGGATTGAGAGAATGGGAAACGGTTAATAAAGAAAAACATAAATGTGATCTTTTAGAAGTATACAATGATACTGATAAAGAAAAACTTATTAAAAGTTCTAAAGATAATTTTGAAGTATTTTTATCAGCAGCAAATACTATTGAAAATGTTGAAAATGATAATATCGAATTTACTAATAATATAAAACAGGATATTTTTGATTCTATTTCTAATTCAGAATCTGGGTCTGAACCTGGGTCTGAACCTGGGTCTGAACCTGGGTCTGAACCTGGGTCTGATTCTGATAATCCTGATTGGCTAGATTATACTAGTACCGAAATAAAATCTTATAATGATAATGATTCAAAAATTAATAAAGAAATTAACTATATTATTAGTCAAACTGATAGTATTAATGTAGATGATATTTAGTAATTTATAATAATTTTACTAATATATAATTTATTCTGTTTCTAAACTATTTATTATAGCTTGTTGCAAGTTATAGTCGTCTTCTATTTCATTATTTACTAACGTATCTATATAATTATTTAACATTGGTTCTATTGGAGGTTGTTCTATTTGTTCCCTCATATTTTCTATTATTGTACTATTTCTTCTTCTATGTCTGATATTTCTTGTCCAATTATTATTATTATTATTATTATTATTATTATTATTATTATTATTATTATTTGTATTTAATATTGGTGAAAATCCATAAACCTGATGTAAGGATTCTATAAATGTGTTTTCCGATGTGTTTTCCGATGTGTTTTCCGATGTGTTTTCTGATGTGTTTTCCGATGTGTTTTCTGATGTGTTTTCTGATGTGTTTTCTGATGTGTTTTCTGATGTGTCTTTTATTTCTATTGAATCGAATTTGTATCTACATACTGGACATATTGCACTTTCTTCATTTAACCATTTTTCTATAGCTTCAGGTACAAATGCATGATTACATGGCAATTTTGTTATTTCTGTTCCTTCTGTAAATTTGACTTGATAAATTGGACATAAAGTATTTATATCTAAATCTTCTGTAAATATAACTCTTTTTAAGTCTTCTTTACCTTTTTCAGAAATTACATTTTTATATTTTGATTTATCATAAAATGAAGAATTTAATACAGTAGTTAATGAACCATTTGAAATCATATTATTATACATATCTATTGCTCCAGATACATTTGATATATTTGGTGCTATTGCTTCATATGTTAATGTATCGTTTGCTATATGTTCTGATATATTTGAAGTTAATATTCTTATATATGATGATAATGCATTATTTAATGGTAGATTTAAAGATTCATTTATTGGTTCATTCTCCTCTAAAACTATTTCCATATCTTCGGGTTGTTCGATGTCTTCAGGTTGTTCGATGTCTTCAGGTTGTTCGATGTCTTCAGGTTGTTCGATGTCTTCGGGTTGTTCGATATATTGATTATATATATTCATATTGTATATAATCAATACTTAAAATATTTTTTAATTCAATTTTATAACTATGGACACCTATTATTATTATTATTTATAGTTAATATTTCCATAGATTTTTTACTATATTTTCTAAATGGTCATATCTTTTATTCGATAACTGTTTTAATAACATTTTCCAAGGAGTTATTTCTTGCAACATATTAATCCCATCTGTACAAAATGAATTTAATAAAACTGGATTATTTCCACTCATCATACTTGTATTTTCTGTTGTTGACATTGATGGAAATCCATTTGTTTTATGAAGATTCCAAAATATTATATGAGGTAATTCATACGGTTTTTTATATATTGTTCGCAATCCGGCATCATGATATTTTTTTTTCATCATATCAAACATTGGTTCATTATTAACCGAATTAGATTCTGCACAATCAATTTGCATATCGGATAAAATAACTAAGGTTGTTTTTTTCATATCATGAGGATTAATATTATTTGCTATTGCAATATTTAATATAGCATCTAATGCTTTTCTAAAATTAGTATTTGTTCCCCATTGTGATTTTCTTATTTTATGAACCATTGATACAAAATCATTACAATCATCAAAATTTACCCATGATGGATTTGCACTAAATGTTAATACTCGCTTTCCAAATTTTGATTTTTCAGCAATTCTAATTCCTAATCCTATTGCTGAATATAATGGATTACAATTTTCATCTTCCATTGAACTTGATGTATCCACCATTGCAATACAATCTTCTAATTGTTTATTTTGTTTTGCATTGTTTTCCCACTGCACATTTATACTATCTTTTTCAATTCTATATTCTTCCAATATTGCTGGATCCATATTGAATTGTTGATTTTCAATATTAATTGCTGCTTTGACAAAATCGATTATTGATACTCGTTTTCCTTTTGCTTCTGTTTTACCTGTTTTACACCGTTCTATATATTCTTTATAATTTTCCGCACATTTAATTCTATCTTCTTTTTCAGTTTTTATCGATTGAAATGCTTTCGATTGTTTTCTTAATGTAATTCCGGATACATTTTTATCGAAATCAATGTCACTCCATGTTCCATTACATTGATTAATTTGTGGAGTATTTAATTCTTTATTAATTTTTGCTATTAATTTACGAAAATGTGTTAGACATTTTCTACGCGCAAATTTATATTGTGTATGTTCCGTTGTTAATAATGTATTTTCTGAATTATTTAATCTCATCCATGAATCATAATATCTCATTGCTAAAATTGGCGTAATCCATCCAAATTTTGAAGATTTTTCTCGTGGAACCCATCTTGCTGCTAATGACTTTTTTGGAGAATGTTCATCACATCGTATTTGTGAACAAAATAAATTAATTATTTGTTCAAATAAGTGATTTTTTATCGTATTTAATATATAATCATGTCTATCTTCTTTTTTAATAATATAATTACAAAGATATTTCATATCTTTCCATGAACCATATGGATGTTCATCAATATTTGTTCTTACTAAACTCTCGATTGCGGATGTAGCCATTGATTGCATTTTATATTTATCTTTTTCTGGACAATCTTTTGATTGTGAAAAATTATATAATCCGGTTATTAACATATATGTTAAATCATATTCACCTTTTCCCGACACGATATCTCGTGTATAACCTAGTAATTTATAAATTAATTTAATATTTTCTATTTTATTTGATTTATTTGATTCATTTGATATATTTTTTAATATAGTTTGATATTTGTCCTCTAACTCTTTTGTGCATGTTGTTCTTGTTAATTGATAACTAAATTGTACTAATAATTCATTTATATCATTTGACCATGTATATTCCATATTATTATTTTGACCAATTTTAAGATTTGTTATTTCTGTATCTAATGCTGTGCAGAGTGCGGACATTTAAAGTATATATTTATATATTATTCGCTTTATATCATTTCATTGTCCCATATTATTAATAGGGAATAATTAACTTCTTAAAATATATTTTAATAATAATGAATATTCTAAAAAAAAATAATATTGAAACAGAAAAAACTTCTTTTAAAGATTTTCTTCGTCTTGAGAAGCCGTATAATAAATTTTATAATGAAAATGTAAATACTGTAAAAATAATATATTTTTATATTAATCATGAAAATTTAATTTATAATATTAAATCTGAATATGAATCATTAGATAATTCTTCTCTCACCAAAGAGAGAATTATTTATTTAATAAAAAAAAATCAATATAATTTATTAAATAAGCATAAATTAATTGGATTATTAAAATATAATATAGATTTTAAACATACCGAAATCACAGAATTTCTTTTAGATAAATTAGATAATAATTTTTTTACATCTTTAACAACTATTGATAATATTAAATTTAATAAAACTATTTCTTTTTTACAAGATTTAAATTGTATTATTTTTATTTTTTCTAATAATATATCTCAACTACATAATAATAATAATAATAATAATAATAATAATAATAATAATAATAATACAAAAAAAATTAATATTACTAGTAATAAATCTAAAACTAGAAGATACAAATACAATTCTTAATAATTTTCATATGATTCATAATCATCTTCATCTTCTTCTTCATAGTAATTAATATAATCATCTTCTTCAACTTCATCACCATATAAATCAGTATTCCAATATGGTGATATATCTCCTAATATATCATTTAATTCTAGTCGATGTTTTAGACGATTTTCCATTATTAGTCTTGATCTCCATGGAGCAAAGTATTCATTTGTTTCATTTGTTTCATTTGTTTTATTTGTTTCATTTGTTTCATTTGTTTTATGATATAATATTGTATAACCAGGTAGAATAGATTGTTTTTCTTTATCTTTTTCACTTATAGTTTCTATTGTTTTTTGTGTTGTTTTTAAATACTTTTGTTCTGTAGTTTTTTCTATTTTTTCATTAATAATTAATGTATTATTTAATTCTGGAAAATTTTCAGATTCTATATTAAATTGTAGTTTTGTATTTTTTAAATTATTGTTATTTTTTTTAAATACATTTGGTTTATCCGAATATTTTTTTCTAAATTTATTGTCTTCATTCCTATTTTTCATTGATGGTGGACGATATTTATTATTATCATTATTATATGAATTTTGTTTATTAGTATTGTTATATTCATTGTTTCTTTGATTGTTTCTTTGAGGATTAAAATTCATTCTTTCTCCTTTAATAATCGGAGTGATTATTATTATCATTATAATTATTATAAAATCAATTTTTATTATTGTATTATTATTTATTTTATTATTTTATTAAGATTTTTACTTAAAGTAATAATTATGTTATAATATGTCTCCTAACAGCAATTATTTCTTAGTATGCCCCCAATCATTATACATTTGTGATTATTATATTTATAGGAGATAGCATCTTTATAGTATTATAAATTTATATATATATAAATATATGGATTTATATATAGAATAATATATATGGAATTTATAACTGAAGAAAATAGTGAAAAAAAATTATATAATATTGAATATAATATTGCATATATTGCATATAATAATTATTTACAATTATTTTTGGATAAAAATAATTTATTGCATAGCTTTTCATCTAATAAAATTAGTTTTCAAGCTAATTCTTTACAATCACTAGATGATTATATAAAAACTCAATTTTTAAATGAGGATAATCTAAAAAAATTTATTTATGATTTAGGATCCCAAATTTTATTTTTAAAAGAAAATGGTATTAAGATACCATATTTTAGTCTTGGTGATATTATTATTATTAATCATAATAATTTTTTATTTATTAATTCTAAAAAATTAATTAAAAAAAGGGTTGAAGGGGATATTATAAGTAGGATTGAGGGGATTTCTTCTGTAGATTTTATTCCACCAGAGTTGTTGGAAAAAAAAGATATTAATATATCTCATATTCATTATTCTAGCGCATATTATAGTTTGGCCAAACTTATTTTGTATGTTTTTGATTTTATATTAGAAAATTTATATTATACAAATGTATATTTTTTTTTAAATAGATGTTTGAAAGACGATCCTTTAAAACGGGATTTTTTGTATATTTAATATTAATTTATATTAATGAATTAATATTAATGAACTAATATGTTAATTTTATTTAAAAATCGATTTCCATGACTTATATGTGTTGTTGTATATTCACTTGGTTTATACATTTCGAAATTATCGTCTGTCGAAAAAACTATTTTTTTAATGTTTAATTCATTTATAACATTAAAACAATTTTGACATGGTGCCGAATTTCTATATTTTCCTTCGTTATTTGTTCTCACTATATATAATACTGTTTTTCTAAAAATTTTATCGTTCCCGTGCGACTTTTATCTGTTTACTGTATTTACCATATGTATTCGAACAACAACTATGATACAATTTTCGCAAAGTATCCATTTCAGCATGACATGAACATGTATTCGATATAAATCCATCATTTGATTGAGTTCTTAATGAATTATGACCTCGAGCCATAATTCTACCATTCACAACTGCAATACATCCGTGTTGCGATTGAAGTTTTGATTTTGATGCCTCTTCTGCCGCATATGATAGATAATTTGCATCAGACACACTAATTGAAGACATAACCATTTGTTTAGAATTTATATTTATATTTATATTTATATTATATTTATATCAATTTTTTTATTGATATAAAATATTATTATTATTATTATTATTATTATTATTATTATTATTATTATTATTAGTATATATATGTTTAGTTCTAGGAATGTTCCACCTGTTCGACGCCTCGATACTGGAGATGGAGATAATCCATTTGTAAACTCAACGATGCTTCCACTCCCGGTTCAACGCAACTATACCGGAGAGAGAGTCGTCGGTGCACCCGCGTTTGGGGACCCTGCCCGACCACCTGTACTTTCTTCGACATACAGTGGAGATATGTATTTTACCGATAAATTAAATGAAATCTATAGCTCAATACACCTACATTCGGAACTCAACCCTCGCCCGGAATTATTGTCTTGGAACTTTTGAAGGAAGCAGGCGTCATCCTGAATAACCACTATAATCAGAATGAAATAACCGCGATAATCGGGCAACTTCATGACACTGGTACAGATTTGCATTCAATGAATCTAGCTGAACTGCAGCTACTTGTCGATGATGCGCTTAATAGATATTTAGTAGACGCTAATAACCAGATTGATTTGCGTAGGATCGACTCGGATGGGGATACTGAGATGGATGGTGGTAGAAAACTATACACACAAAAAAACTAAAAAAACTAAAAAAACTAAAAAAACTAAAGGAAGAAAAGTAAGAAAATCTAGTCGTACTTCTTCTAATTAAATAAAGAATATTATATTCATTATTAATATTAATATATTAATATATTTATATTAATATATTTATATTAATGATTTATTATGAATTACGAATTAAGATTGATTATAATATTCTTGATATAGATACTATTACAAAATATAAAGATAAAATTAGTTTGGTACAAAAGCAATTCCACTCATATAAAACAAATAATAGTTGCTGCAAAAATATATATTTAGATGCCGGATTTGATCTATTTATTCCCAAAGATATTAATATTTTTGCTGGTTCAGTAAGCGTTTCAATTAATCATGGTATTAAATGTGCAATGTTTATTGTCAATGATTCTGATACTTCAAATACTTTAGATAATAATTCTATTATACCAACTGCATTTTATTTATATCCCAGATCAAGTACAGGATCAAAAACTTCACTCCGACTTTCTAATTCGGTTGGTGTAATTGATTCTGGATATAGAGGTTATATTTTTGCTTTATTTGATCATCGCGGTGGATATTCACAAGATAAATCTTATAATTCAAATATTTCTTGTAATAAATTAGATAATGATTTACATGTCGAACATATAGAAAAAAATAATCGTTTAGTTCAAATTTGTGGGCCAAATATTTCTCATCCAATTTATCCTATTTTAGTTAATGATGAGAGTGAACTTGGATTTACGGAGAGAGGTTCTGGTGGTCTAGGTTCAACCGGTAAATAAAAGTTATGTTATTTTAGTTTTTAGTTTTTTCTTGTTTTATTTAGTAATTGTTTTGCTCTCTTTTTTACTTGAGTGTATACTTTTTGGGGCATTCTAGGTCTTGATTTTGATCCATATTTAGATGGTGATTTTCCCCATTGTGCCGCTCTAATATATGCGGAATGAAGTCCTTTACGATTTATTTTACATGTATTTTTTTCACAAACTGGAAAACTTAAATTTGGTCCTAAAAAACATTTTTTACCACATTTATACATCATTTCTTTTCTCTGTGTTTTATTTGGTGATAATTTATTCCAACCATTCCATGGTGGAGGTTTTGGTTTTCTGTTTTTTTTACTTTTTCTTCCACCTCTGATTTGTGAGCACTGCCTTTCTTCTAAATCTTCTAAATCACCACTTAATGGTAGAGCTTGACTATTCTGAGTCATTATCGCTTCTTCGAGTTCTTCTTTCTCACCACCACCATCTCTATGTTTTAGTTGTTTATTACCAAACTTTTTTTTTTTAAATTTTTTATTAATAGAAAACCCCATTTTCCAATATATATATTTTTAATATTAAAAATTATATTTATTTTTATATATGAAATCCTTTGCTAGTAGATTAAAATCAATTAGTCATATCGATGTTTCTAAAATAAAAACATCTAACACATCTAATATAGTTCTTAATATAGATGCGATCGATAATAATTCACCATATAATTCTGATCATAATTCAGAAGATTTTAATAATTTTTATGCAATTGGTAGCGAACCAAGCGATACAGATAGTCAAACTTCTAACTCATGCAAAATTTCTTATAATAAATTATCATTTAATGATGTTTTAAGTACAATTAATGAACAATATGAACAAGATACTGTTCATCGTTATTCATCTGCAATGGATATTCTCGCTAGTTATCTTAAAGGCCAGAAAATTATTTATATGGAATCTAGATCATATATTATGCAAAAACTACATTTACTTATGTTTCCATCATTATTTTTAACTGGATTTGCTGCTATTGGACAAGAATTTTTATCTAATTTTACAATACACGCATCAATTATTTTATCTGGATTAAATGCCATTATTGCTTTTTTATTGGCTGTAATGAGTTATCTTAAATTAGATGCTAAAGCTGAAGCACACAAAATATCGTCTCATCAATATGAAAAGTTGCAGTCATATATTGAATTTCAATCTTGTCAAATATTACTTTTTAGTGATCCACTTCTTTTTAAACAAAATGTCCAAAAACAGCTACATGAATATCATTCTATTATTGAATCAAAATCTTATAAAAAAAATTCTAAAATATTTAACTATTGTAACACAGAAAGAATTACTCTTGATAATAATGATTTAATTGATACAAGCAATGCTAATATAATATTAGATAATCCGGATAATAGTGATGAAAAAAATATTAATAATGCTATGCTTAAAAAAAAAATAGAATTATTTGATAAAAAACAACAACTAAAAAAAAATATGATTGAAGAATTAAAAACTAAAATTCTTAAAATAGAAGAAAGAATCGCTGATATTAAAGAAACCAACCAATTTATTATTCCTCGAAGTATTCGTTATACATATCCGGTTATTTATAACACTAATATTTTTTCTATTATTAAAAAAATAGATGATCTGAAAATAGAAACTATAACGAATCTGAAACATATTAAAAATGAAATTCGATTTATTAATGCTATTCAAAGAAAATATAATTACAAAAATAAACAAAAATATAATACAAAATTAAAAATATTATTTCAAAAAAAAACAGATTCTATAAATACTATATTAAATCTTAATACTGCATTTTCTGTTATTGATAAAATATTTTTACAAGAAATTGCTAATGCTGAAATAAAAAAAAATAATCGTATTCGTTTTTTTATTAATAATATCATTTGTTGTTGTTTTACAAATAAATGTAAATATAATAATATTTTTCTTCCCAAAAATTATATTTCTATTCAAGATTCTGTTAATGATTTATTTAAAAAAATTATTGATTATCCTTAATATTATTTTAAGTGTAGTAGAAAAAAAATTGAAATTACTTTATTTTTTAAAATGCAAGTATAAAAATATCATTCTTGACAAATGTCCACCAATTCAATGACGTGCTCTTTCTGTACTAATAAAAAAATTCCCGGTCCACATGGACATTCGGTTCGTGATTTTACAAAAAAAAATAAACCTATTACTTGTCCTTATCTTTTAGCTATAGAATGTCAATATTGTCACGAGAAGGGACATACTGTCAAATTTTGTGACGTTTTGAAAAATAAAAAATTATCTAATACAAATTCCTCCAATAGTTATTACCCTAAACCTTCTAGACCAAATAAACGAACAACTCTTGTGGATTGTGATGGATTTATCTCTAATAGTCAAAATAAGCAAAAAACTACTTATACTATGAATCATACTAATAATTCCGTGTTAGCAGTTAATAAAGCACTGCACAATTCTAATTTGACTAATAGTTTTAAAGTGTTAGATGGATTTATGTGTGATGTTGAAGAACATGATAGTGATAATGAATATAATAGTAATAGTGAACAAGATAAAATGGATATCTCCGAAAAACATGTTAATAGTTCTTGGTCCAATATTGTATCAAATCATAAAAATCAGTTGCCGAATACAAGTTCTTGGGGGGAAATGAATGATGATGATGATAATAATGATTATTATTATGGGAATTAATTAATTATTTAAATAATTAATTAAATTGTATATTATATATTTAATTAATATGATTTTTTCTAATCTAAATTTTAATAAAATCAATTTTGCTATAACAGGAGTTGTCGCTATTTTTATAACTATTAATATGTTATATAATATATGTAATTATCAAGAAAATTTATCTGATAAAGCAGTCCAAACTATTGATTCCTCTTTTAATAATTGTGATTCCTCTTTTAATAATTGTGATTCCTCTTTTAATAATTGTGATTCTCCCTCAAATGATATAGATATTATTAATATTTCTTATGAAATATTTGAAGATATGTCTTTTAATTCTTGCTTGTTTTTTAATAATAAAAATAAAAATAAAAATAAAAATAAAAATTTATTTAATAATTATATTTTCTAATTCTAGTTCTGCTTTATTTTGTGTTTCTTGATTTGTTGTTGTTGCTGTTGTTGTTGCTGTTGTTGTTGCTGTTGTTGTTGATGTTGTTGTTGATTTTTCTAGATTATTTATTAAATCTGTCATTTTATCTACATTTGGTTCTTGTTGTTCTTGTCGTTGTCCTTGTCGTTGTGTCTTAGAGAGACATTTATTTAGTAAATTAATAATTCCATCTATAATTATTATTATTGTTGTTTTTGTGCATGATTCTACTTTTTTTTTTATTTTTATATTATTGAGATTTAATTCTCCCTTACTTGCCATTATCACTAAGTCTATCATGTTATCTAATATTTGTTGTTCTATCATGTCTAAAAGTATTCTTTTTTGAGTAGGATCATCTACTAATTCCAATATTAATCTTTTTACTATAGAAATTACATATTCTTTTTTATCTGAAGCTGAATATTGAAATTTTTCTACTAATTCCATACATTCTTTTAAAATTATAATTATTGTTTCTGTATTAATTTTTGTTTCTCCGAATTTTTCTTTTAATTTATGAATTATTATTATTGTTTGCTCTTTAATCTCTTGTTCTTTTGGCGTAGACATTTATATTTATTTATATATTATATTTTAAGTATTTAATTATATAATATATAAATAATAGTAATTGGATCTATTATTTATGAAACTATACATATTATTTATAATATCTCTTGCATATAGTATAAATACTATATATGGTTTATATAATTGGTACTATAATAAAACTAATTATTATCCATCAAAATAGAATAAAAGTAATAGAACAAAATAGAAACTAAATTTTCTATTAACTATTTTATAAGTATTTGATAAGTATTTGATAAGTATTTGATAAGTATTTTAATATTTATCAAATTATAACCCTCGGCGGGATTTGAACCCGCAACCCCCAGCTTAGAAGGCTGGTGCGCTATCCAATTGCGCCACGAGGGCGTTCGCCTCATACTGGTTTCGAACCAGTGACCTTGCGGTTAACAGCCGCACGCTCTAACCAACTGAGCTAATGAGGCACAATAAAATTGCATGGATCTATTTCTATAATACAATTGCTGTCTGATCCATTATTTTGCACGGAGTGGGGTTCGAACCCACGCGTCTCACGACAGACGGGCTTAAACCGTCCCCCTTAGACCACTCGGGCATCCGTGCTAACATTAAAGTTTGCTACCAACAGTTTTTATTTTTATAAAAAAAAAATAATTATAATTTGATTGCTGTATGTTGGTAATTTATACTTATTTATTTATTTATTTATTTATTTTATACTTATATATTTAAGTACTAATAAAATACTAATAAATATTTTATTAGTACTTAAGCTTCCACTCGGAATCGAACCGAGATCTAAAGGATCAAAACCTTTTA
>Ga0206131_10004359_pt1 | contig 15561 bp, 13 predicted proteins | sample Helgoland_Spring_FD_148636 | JGI IMG/M metagenome (GOLD analysis project Ga0206131, IMG submission 148636) | Pelagic subsurface seawater microbial communities from Kabeltonne, Helgoland, North Sea - Helgoland_Spring_Bloom_20160517_1 | ecosystem: Environmental > Aquatic > Marine > Epipelagic ...
TATTTTCTTTTCAGGTAACACAATAGATCCTCGAGCATGAGCGATAAGAAAGGTGTCATCAGATACTTCATCTCTTATTTCATAAACGTCATATTTATCAATAATGGGCATTACAACGAATGATTTCCCGACAGGGAGTACAATAACTCCATTAAAATCTGATTTAGAGTCTATTTTTTTTGGAAACCCTGTAATAATTGAATTGGAAGACAGAATTCCCTTGTCATAAGCCTCCGAAGGTAAAAATTCTTGAGATTTATATTTTTCATAAGTCGACCTCAAGCTAACATCTAATGAATTAACAATTTTTTCTTTAGCATTTACATCAAAATTGGAAATAGCCAAATCAAGGAAAAGCACCATTTTTTGTTTGTCAATAAATAATCCAGCAACTTTACCCAATTCAGAGGTAGATATTATTCCATCATCTGATTTCGTAAGAACATTATAAAATCTTCCTCCATTATCTAGGGATAAAGTAGCTTCGTTAATATTCTTGTATGGCTCTATCTTTTTCATGTTTTTTATATCTTGTTTCTAACGAGATAATAAACGTAATACGTTTATTTTTGGATTTAAAGTTTGGCTAAAGATACATTTTTATTTTCCCATTTTTGTGCACTTTAAATCCACCGGTTAATCTATGAAATGATATCTTTTTAACACTATTTTGTGAAAGACTAAAGATATGTTTAAGCCTATTTTCTCAAAAATAATTGAGAGACACAATGGTTAAACTAAGGTGTTACGGCTCTGAATTTTTTAAACTAAAAACCTAACTTAAGGCTGCTTTGATTTGATCTGCAAGCTCGGTACCTATTCGGTCTTGTGCTTCAACGGTTGCAGCGCCTATATGTGGCGTACATGCAATATTTTCATGAGAGGTTAAAGAACTATCTGGTTTTGGTTCATTGTCAAAAACATCTAGTGCGGCCGCAGCAACAATACCCCTTGAAATAGCTTCTTTGAGGTCTGTCTCATTAATGACACCTCCACGAGCTGCATTTACGATTCGGACTCCTTTTTTCATCATTTCAAATTCCTTCATTTGAATCACAGCACTGCCATCTGCTTGCTTTGGTACATGAAGGGATATATAATCTAAGTCTCCAATGACTGAAGCTAAATCATTGGTAGGCGTGATTTGAACATCAACAGCCTTATCTCCAATGTTTAATGATATTGTAGCTGTCTCAGTATACTGATCAATGGCAATAACTTTCATTCCAGCACCTAAAGCATAAGAAGCAAGGCTTTGCCCGATTCTTCCAAAACCAATAATTCCTATTGTTTTACCTCTAAGTTCGACGCCTTTCGCGTAACTTTTTTTAAGTTTTGCGAATTCTCCGGTCTCCATGTTTTTGTAGGAAGCGTGAAGAAATCTAGAAACCGCAAAAAGATGACCCATTACCAATTCCGCAACCGATTGTGAGGAGGCCCCTGGTGTATTTATTACGGTAAGCCCTTTTTCTCTAGCGTAGCTTACATCAATATTGTCCATACCTACACCACCTCTACCAATTAGCTTAAGGCTTGGGCATGCATCTACAACATTTTTGCGTACTGTAGTTGCACTTCTTACCAATACACCAACTATTTTTTCTTCGTTAATGAAGTCGATTAAGTTGTCCTGTTCAACTTTATCTAGAATTACTTCAAATCCTGCTGCTTCAAGCGCATTTACGCCACTAGCAGAAATTCCGTCGTTTGCTAATATTTTCATTTTTATATTTTTTATCCTTTGCTTGAAAAATGTTTCATCAAATCAACCAATACCTCAACGCTTTCAATCGGAAGCGCATTGTACATGGAAGCTCTAAAACCTCCAACAGATCTATGGCCTTTCAGACCAACGAGGTCATTTTGTTGCCATAAAGTATTAAACTCATCTACTCTTGACTCATCATTCATTAGAAAAGTCACATTCATGTTTGACCGATCTTCAGTTGCAACGGTTCCTTCGAAAAGAGGGTTGCTATCAATTTCGTTGTATAGTAGAGCTGCTTTGGCTTCGTTTCTTTCTTGAGCAGCTTTAACACCTCCATTATTGATAAGATTCCTGAGATTTAGCATCGAGGCATAAACTGGGAATACCGGAGGTGTATTAAACATGCTGTCTTTATCAGCATGCGTTTTAAGGTCTAAGTATGTCGGCATAAAATCAGAGCTTGATTTTCCAAGCGCTTCATCTTTTACAATATATAAAGTTGTACCTGCAGGGCCCATATTTTTTTGTGCACCAGCATAAATCAAATCAAAATCTGCTACGTTAATTTCTCTCGAGAAAATATCTGAGGACATGTCACAAACCAAAGGATGTGATGTCGAAGGCATTTCTTTAAATTGTGTACCGAATATTGTATTGTTTGAAGTAAAGTGAAGAAAGTCTGCACCTTCATTAAGATTCAATGACTTTGGGATATAATTGAAATTTGTATCGGCAGAACTTGCTGCCTCTATAACATCGAAACCAGCTTTCTTGGCCTCAGTCATGGCTTTTTTTGACCAAGTTCCTGTATTAATATATGCTGCTTTTTTGGTCGAACGCATCATATTTAAAGCGCTTATAGAAAAGCCAAGTGATGCACCACCTTGCAGAAATATTACGGAATATCCTGCAGGTACATTTAGCGCTTTTTTAACGAGGTCGATTGCTTCATCCATAACAGCTACAAAATCTTTGTGTCTGTGGGATACTTCTAATATTGAAAGGCCGTTAAAATCTTTTACAGCTTCCGATGCTTCTAGAAATACATCTTGAGGAAGAATACATGGTCCGGCGCCAAAATTATGTTTCATTTCTTATAGTTTTTAGCAAAAATCTAAAAACTATTCCACGTGAAGTCCTAAAAAGTGGAATTTTTCAAAAAAAAACCTCAAAAAAGTTACTTATCCGCTGTTTTTTTGGCTGGGGCTTTTTTTGTTGCCGCTTTTTTAGCTGCTGGTTTCTTAGCCGCTGCTGCTTTTTTGGCAGGTGCCTTTTTAGTGGTTTCTTTTTCTGCCTTGGCCACAGTTTTTTTAGCCGCCTTTTTCTTTGGTTTGACGATTACTGCAACACTTTTCTTTTTTCTTCTCGAGTTACCGTATGTACCTATGGTTCTTTTCCCTTTTGCAGTCTTTCTATCTCCTTTACCCATGTTTATGTTTTAATCTTAATAATAACTCAAAATTACAATTCTTTTTCAATTAGCCTTCGTCGAATCTCTGATTCAATTTCTTGACCATGACTCAAGTTTTTTATACACCACTCTGTTTTTAATTGTATTTGTGCTTCTGGAGTTAGTTTCCAATTCAGCTGTGAGTCACTTAGTCTTTTCCTTACTGCACTCAGTAGGATTGCTGCAGAAACTGAAATGTTGAAGCTCTCGGTAAAGCCAAACATTGGAACTTTAACGCGCATGTCACATTGTTCAAGTACATCATCAGATAGGCCACTGAATTCTGTTCCAAAAAAGAATGCCATGGGTGCATCGATGGGTAAATTGTAGATATCGAATTCTTCTGTATGAGGGGTAGTCGCAATTATTTTATAACCTCTATTCTTGAGTGTTTTTATACATTCAGAAGAGGGTGGGTCACCTTGAACATGCGTTTCTACATCGACCCATTTGCCTGCACCTAAAGCAATATCTCTATTCACTTTATATTGATTTTCATTTTCAATAACATGAAGTTTTTTGATACCATAACAATCACATGTTCTAAGGACTGCAGATGCATTATGCTCCTTATATAAGTTTTCAATTACAACATTTATATAATCCGTTCGGTCTGCAGCAATTTTATCAAATAGCTCATGTTTGTGTTCTGAGACTAGCTGAGCCAGTTCATTGTATACTTTCTCATCAAGAGTCATAGTTCATTGAGATTAATTAGTTCGTCCATTTTGCTGCAATACTCGTAATTCGAGAGGTTTTTTTTCCTTCAATCTGTTCTTCTTTGATTAAACCGTGGGCAAGTTTATTTTGAAGCACTTGATCAATCGTTTTGATTTCAGCACATGGAATACCGTTTGCAAGACACGAGTCTATCAAGGTTTGTAAATCAATATTCAGAAGCGCTGCGGCTATTAATTTTGCGAGCTGAGTTCTGTTTTTAACGCGAAATTGATTGGTTTTATAGGCTTCCGACTTTTCTAAGTCAGGCAGCTGTAATAGTTCACATAGTAGTCTGAAATGTCGATTACTTCCGATTGCAAACGTTACCATGTTTCCGTCTTTGGTTTTGAAAAGCTCCCCATACGGCGCAATATTTGGGTGAAGATTACCGAGTCTTTTGGGAATGTTTCCTGTCATTAAATAATTACTGGCTTGATTCGTTAAACTGGCAACTGCAGCGTCATATAATGAAACATGCACCGATTTAGGTTCTTTGCTTAGTAATGCCAGTAGAATCCCTTCTTTAAGATGATGTGCGGCTAAGACATCGATAAGGGCAACGGGCATCTTCAACGGTGGTTGGTCATCTTCACCATTAATAGACATAAAACCTGTTTCTGCTTGAAGAATTAAATCGTAGGCAATCCTATCGCTATCAGCACCGAATCCTGATATTTTACCAATGATTAAATTAGGATTCAACGATCTTAAATGTGCATCATCTATTTTGAGTTTTTCAGCGTCTCCTTTTTTGAAATTACTAATTATGATATCGGTATCCTCTAGCTCAGTTATAAATCGCTTGTAATCGGCGCTAATTTTTAAGTTCAGCTTTAGGTATTCTTTTCTATAATTGACACTTGAGAAATATGCAGATACATTGTCACTTGGGTTTTCAGAAGGGAGCTTCCATGACCTCGTGACATCTCCCTTTCCTGGCACCTCAATTTTAATCACCCGAGCTCCAAGCTCAGAAAAAAAAGTACCTACTGAAGGCCCGGCCAAAACCGATGATAGGTCAAGTATTTTGAGGTTTTTAAATAGATCATGCATTTGTAAAAGGTTATTAGAACAAATGTATAAAAACCAAGCGTTTCTTATTTGTAATGATTATATATTCGCCCAACAAGCTTCAAATTGAGAACATTGGCTTTTATTCTCCTTGATTCTTCAATCAAATTCTTTAAATTCGCAACTCTAATAAAAACATTCGAATGGTATTTGATATTGAAATGATTAAAGAGGTGTACGCCAAGTACCCTGAACGCATAGCAGCAGCGCGAAATGTAGTAGGAAAGCCATTAACACTAGCGGAAAAGATATTGTACGCGCATTTATGGGATGGGAATGCAAGTGAAGCACATGCAAGGGGTGAGTCTTATGTGGATTTTGCACCAGACAGAATTGCGTGTCAAGATGCAACGGCTCAAATGGCTTTGCTTCAATTTATGCAGGCGGGAAAATCTAAAGTTGCAGTTCCAACAACTGTGCATTGTGATCATTTAATTCAAGCCAAAATAGGAGCGGATAGTGATTTACAGAATGCGATGAATCAATCCTCAGAGGTATTCAACTTTTTAGATTCAGTATCAAACAAATATGGAATTGGTTTCTGGAAACCAGGAGCAGGAATTATTCATCAGGTTGTATTAGAAAACTATGCCTTTCCTGGTGGAATGATGATAGGAACAGACTCTCATACTGTTAATGCGGGTGGCCTTGGTATGGTTGCCATAGGCGTTGGTGGTGCAGATGCTGTTGATGTTATGGCTGGTATGGCATGGGAACTAAAATTCCCTAAACTTATTGGTATTAAATTAACAGGTAAGCTCAATGGTTGGACTTCTCCAAAGGACGTAATCTTGAAAGTTGCAGGAATACTTACTGTTAAAGGTGGTACAGGAGCAATTGTAGAATACTTTGGTGAGGGAGCCAAGTCTATGTCATGCACAGGTAAGGGAACGATCTGTAATATGGGTGCTGAAATTGGCGCAACAACATCGACATTTGGTTATGATGCGTCTATGGAGCGTTACCTGCGATCAACAGGTCGTGACGCTGTCGCAGATGCCGCAAATGACATTGCAGAACATCTTACGGGTGATGCTGAAGTTTATGAAAATCCAGAAACTTATTTTGATGAGGTTATAGAGATTAATTTGGATGATTTAAAACCACATATTAATGGTCCATTTTCTCCGGATCTTGCCACGAGAGCAGGAGTTGAGATGCTAGAAAAGGCACAAGCTAATGATTGGCCTCTTAATGTTGAATGGGGATTAATTGGTTCATGCACCAATTCCTCTTATGAAGATTTGTCAAGGGCATCATCGATTGCAAAACAAGCATTTGAAAAAGGTGTTGTGGCGAAAGCAGATTTCGGTATTAATCCAGGTTCTGAGCAGGTTAGATACACTGCAGAAAGAGATGGTTTACTGCAGAATTTTGAAGATTTAGGTGCTAAAATTTTCACCAATGCTTGTGGACCGTGCATAGGTCAGTGGGGTAGGTACAGCGACCCAAAGAATGCACCTAAAAATACAATTGTACATTCATTTAATAGAAATTTTGCAAAGCGTGCCGATGGTAATCCAAATACGCATGCGTTTGTTACCTCTCCAGAAATGGTTGCTGCGATTGCGATTTCAGGAAGATTGGATTTTGATCCTACAACAGATACGCTTACTAACAAGAATGGTGAAGAGGTGCGTCTAGATGAGCCTACAGGTTTTGAATTGCCTCCGAAAGGTTTTGATGTTGAGGATGCTGGATATCAGGCTCCAGAGGCAGATGGTACTGGTGTTAATGTTGTCGTTGCTGACGATTCACAACGACTCCAATTACTTACACCTTTTACGCCTCTAGGCAAGGGAATCAATGGTGCTAGACTGTTAATCAAGGCACATGGTAAGTGCACTACAGACCATATTTCAATGGCTGGTCCTTGGTTGCGTTATAGAGGTCATTTGGACAATATTTCTAACAATTGTTTGATTGGAGCTGTAAATGCATTTAATATGAAGACGGATACGGTAAAAAATCAACTTACGGGTGAATACGGCGCAGTCCCTGCAACTCAGAGAGCATACAAAGCAGCTGGCATTCCTACGATTGTTGTTGGAGATCATAACTACGGTGAAGGATCATCGCGAGAACATGCGGCAATGGAGCCGAGACATTTAGGTGTTGCAGCCGTTATTGTTAAATCATTTGCTAGAATCCACGAAACGAATCTTAAAAAACAAGGAATGTTGGGTTTAACCTTCGCTACAGAAAGTGACTACGACAAGATTCAAGAGAACGACACCTTTAGTTTTGTTGATTTAGCTGATTTTGCACCAGGTAAACCACTTACGTTAGAGGTTGTACATGCGAACGGCTCTAAAGATAATATCTCTTTGAATCACACTTACAATGCGTCTCAAATTGAATGGTTTGAAGCAGGTTCAGCCCTTAATTTGATCAAGCAACAGGCGGTATAATTTAAGCATTTTTAAAAATCATAGTGTCTTATATTCACGACAATACAAAATGTTGCTAGGTTGACATACTACCCTTTAATGGTTTGAATTAAACCACGATCATTAACGCAACTAAGTTGCATTTATATTCTTTATACCTTATTTTTGTCCATTCGAGTCACAAAAAATGTATAAATGAATTCAATAAAGAAATTACCCGTCACAGTTCTGAGCGGATTTTTAGGCGCTGGTAAAACAACACTACTTAACCATATACTCCATAATAAAGAAGGGCTTAAGGTTGCGGTCATAGTAAATGACATGAGTGAAGTTAATGTCGATGCAGATCTTGTAAAAAATGAAAACACCCTTTCGAGGACCGAAGAGAAATTAGTAGAAATGAGCAATGGTTGTATTTGTTGCACATTAAGAGAGGATTTAATGGTAGAAGTCGAAAGATTAGCAAAGGAACAAAGGTTTGATTATTTATTGATAGAAAGTACAGGGATAAGTGAGCCTGTCCCTGTTGCGCAAACTTTCAGTTTTATTGACGAAGAAAATGGTATAGATTTATCTCAATTCAGTTATGTCGACACCATGGTTACCGTTGTTGATACTTACAATTTTTTTAAAGACTTTGGAAGTCCTGAAAGATTAATAGATAGGGATTTAACAAATATCGATGGTGATGATAGGACGATTGTAAATTTGCTCACAGACCAGATCGAATTTGCTAATGTTATAGTGCTGAATAAAGTGGATTTAGTATCAATTGAAACTCTTGGTGTATTGAAGTCTGCTATTCATAAGTTAAATCCATCTGCTAAAATAATAGAGTCGGAATTTTGTAAAGTTGCGCCCAATCAAATCCTGAATACAAATCTTTTTAATTTTGAAGAAGCCGAGCAAAGTGCGGGTTGGATTGAGGAATTGAACAAAGAAGAACATACTCCCGAAACAGAGGAATATGGTATTGGCTCTTTTGTATATAGAAGTTTAAAGCCATTTAATCCAAATAGATTTTTTGAGTTTATTCAAAACGATTTCCCGAGTACTGTTATTAGAAGTAAAGGTATGTTTTGGTTGGCTTCGCGACCAGATCAAGCATTGATATGGGGGCAGGCAGGAGGCTCTTTAAAGACTGATAGTGCAGGTGTATGGTGGTCAAGCATGTCGTTTGAAGATAGAATTCGCTATGCAACATTTGTAGAAAATCAAGAGCTGATTGAGTCTGAGTGGGATAAACGTTTCGGAGACCGGAAAACAGAAATCGTTTTTATTGGTCAAGATATGGACGAAGCTCAAATTCGACGGAGTTTAGATTTATGTTTGAGCTCTGATCAAGAAATCGACTCCAAAAAATGGATAAATGGCTATGATGATAATTGGCCCGTTGAAAGAACCTCAGCGATTGCAGTCTAGTTTTATTTTATAGAAGTATCTGAATAAAAAAAGCGAACCCATAAGGTTCGCTTTTCTTTCTACGAATAACTTGTATTCCTAATATCTGTAGTGTTCTGGTTTATATGGTCCTTCTACTTTCACACCAATGTAATCAGCTTGATCTGTGGAGAGTTCTTCAAGCTCCACACCGATTTTTGCAAGATGCAAACGCGCTACTTTTTCATCTAGCGCTTTTGGCAGCATATAGACGTCATTCTCATATTTGTCTGAGTTTTCCCAAAGCTCCAGCTGAGCCAATGTCTGATTGGTAAAAGAATTTGACATTACAAAAGAAGGGTGACCTGTTGCACACCCTAAGTTCACGAGCCTTCCTTCAGCAAGAACTATAATTTCATTTCCTTTGATGTTGTATAAATCAACTTGAGGTTTGATTTCTACTTTAGAATCTCCGTAAGTTCCGTTTAACCAAGCCATATCAATTTCGTTGTCGAAGTGACCAATGTTACAAACAATAGTTTTGTCTTTCATACTTTCGAAATGAGATCCAACTACAATATCTTTATTTCCCGTTGTAGTTACAACGATGTCTACATTATTTACTACAGAATCAAGTTTCTTAACTTCAAATCCGTCCATTGCAGCTTGCAACGCACAAATTGGATCAACTTCCGTTACAATTACTCTAGCTCCCGCACCTTGCAGTGAAGCTGCAGATCCTTTGCCAACATCTCCGTAACCACAAACAACAGCGACTTTACCAGCCATCATAGTATCTGTAGCACGACGAATGGCATCAACTAAAGATTCTTTACATCCGTATTTGTTGTCAAATTTAGATTTTGTAACTGAATCGTTAACGTTAATTGCTGGCATTACTAAGGTGCCATTATTTTTTCTTTCATATAACCTGTGAACTCCGGTTGTTGTTTCTTCTGAAAGTCCTTTAATATTTGCAGTCAATTCTGGGTAACGGTCAAATACCATGTTTGTTAAATCTCCACCATCGTCCAAAATCATATTTAATGGTTCACCATCTTTAAAGGCGAATAGCGTTTGTTCAATACACCAATCGAATTCTTCCTCATTCATGCCTTTCCATGCGTAAACAGGAACTCCTGCAGCAGCAATAGCAGCAGCAGCATGGTCTTGTGTTGAAAAAATATTACATGAAGACCAAGTTACATCAGCACCCAATGCTACAAGCGTTTCAATTAAAACAGCTGTTTGAACAGTCATGTGAAGGCATCCAGCAATTCTGGCACCTGCAAGAGGTTGTGCAGCTCCATATTCTTCTCTCAAACTCATGAGGCCTGGCATTTCTGCTTCAGCCAGTTTGATTTCTTTTCTACCCCATTCCGCTAGAGCGATATCTTTTACTTTGTAGGTTAATTTTTCGGTTGTATTCGACATACTTTTTTTATTTAGATTGCAAAATTATAAAACTCTTGTGCAAGAACCAATTATAGTTCTTTATTTATTAATTGTTCTAAACCATTGATAAATTCAGGATGGTCGTTATTGCTCGGTACAAGATGAACATTTTCACCGCCGTTTTCTTCAAAAATCTCTTGGTATTCTGTACCAATTTCAATAATCGTTTCCAAACAATCCGCAACGAAAGCCGGTGAAAATACAAGAAGATTTTTGGCACCTTTTTTCGCCCATTCTTCTACTACCTGATCTGAAAAAGGTGTAAGCCATTTTTTATCTAGTCTTGACTGAAAACATACCGTGTAATCATCTTCTTTTAAGTTTAGCTTTTCAGCTAATAATCTTGTAGTCGCGTACGCTGTTGCCTTGTAACAAAGTTTGTTTTTCTCATTAATTTCGTTTTCACAAGGTTGGTCGGAACAAAGGTCACTTCCTTCATATACCTTATCTACATGCCTATTTGGTAAACCATGGTATGAGAATAAGATGTGATCATAAGATTTTAAATCAAATGCCTTACTGCGTTCTACTATCGAGTTTATATAACCTTGATTGTCCCAAAATTGATTGATCACACTAATTTTAGGAAGAACCCACCACTCTTTAATAATTTTCAATGCTTTGTCTATTGCGGAGCCTCCAGATGCACTTGCGTAGTGAGGAAATAGTGGGAAAATTATTATATGGTCATAGTTTTCTTTTCGAATTTTTTCCATTACAGAATCCATGGACGGGTTTTGATATCTCATGGCATATTCTATGGTTACTTCTTCTGAGTTATATTTTTCTTGAAGCAGAGCCTTAACATTTTCAGTATGCGTCATTAGAGGAGAAACACCATTGCTTTTCTCCCAAAGTTCTCTGTAAATCTTGGCTGACTTAGGCGCTCTAAATGGAACAATTACACCATTTACGAGTATTTTTCGCAATAAAAAAGGCAAATCAATTACTCTAGGATCGTTTAGAAATTCTGATAAATATCTCCGAACATCTCTAGTTGAAGGGCTGTCAGGCGTCCCCAATTGAAGCAATAATACACAGGTTCTATTCAATATAAAATGTTTTAATTGGCTTTATAAACAAACCAAATGATTTTCGGTTCAAAAGTAATGACTTTATTGATTTTCGAAGACTTTAAATAACTTTGCAGTTGTGGAATGGTCACAAAAAATATTTAAAAAACACGATAGGAAAGATTTTGAGGATTTGACTTATACCATTTTTCAGTATCAGATGAAGCACTGCTCGGTTTATTCTGATTTTGTTAATGCTCTTGATCGGACACATCCATCATCTTTAGAAGAAATACCCTTTTTACCAATATCATTTTTTAAGTCTAAAAAAATAACCTCTGATGAATTGTTAAATAAGGCGGAAATGACTTTCAAGAGCAGTGGAACGCAGGGGATAAGAAGTCAACACTTTGTCAAGGATATTTCTATCTATGAAAGTTCTTTTAATACTTCATTTGAGTTTTTTATTGGTAAACCAGCATCCTTTGTAATATTAGGTTTATTGCCAAATTATCTCGAACAGGGTGATTCAAGCCTTGTATATATGGTTTCAAATTTAATAGAGCAGAGTACTTCGAAACTTTCTCGTTTTATTTTGGGATCCACTGCAGAAATACCACGGATTATTGATGATGCCAAAAGCGAAGGCCGACAAGTATTATTATTTGGAGTTTCTTATTCACTAATGGATTTAGTGGACCTCGATATTGATTTATCGTCATGTACCGTTATAGAAACAGGCGGTATGAAGGGACGAAGAAAAGAGCTTTCTAAGTCAGAGATGCATAAAGTTCTTAAAAAAGAATTAAATATTTCAAGACTCTACTCCGAATATGGCATGACAGAGCTTTTGTCTCAGGGGTATTGCAAAGAAGACTTAGTCTTTCATACGCCATCATGGATGAAGGTTGTTTTTAGAGATGTGTCAGACCCATTTTCACTTACGACAGGAGTTAAAAGTTCAGGGTTGAATATTATTGACTTGGCCAATGTATACAGTTGTAGTTTCATTGCTACAGATGATTTGGGCATAAAATCTGGTGATGGATTTAAAATTATAGGAAGAATTCAAAATACAGATATACGTGGGTGTAATTTATTAATTGAATAGAATGTTTAATTTTAAAAAAAAACACAAATGACCTTACAATCTATTTTAATACTTGCTTCAATTGGAATATTTGCGGGAATGCTCAGTGGCTTTGTTGGGGTAGGTGGAGGTATTATTATTGTTCCAGGTCTTGTTTTTTTACTAGGGCTCACGCAGCATGAAGCACAAGGAACGAGCCTTTTTGTATTGGCAATGCCAGTTGTGTGGTTAGGACTTATGAATTATTGGAAAGATGGAAATGTGCAATGGAAATACGGCTTAGTTGTTGCCATTACATTTTTTGTGGGAGCTTATTTTGGTTCAAAACTATCCCTAAGACTAAGTCCCAGCCTTGTAAAGTTTCTGTTTGGTATTTTAATGGCTTTGGTTTCGATTAAACTTATTCTTTCAGGTTACCAATCAATAGTCACTAATGAAGATTGATCAACAGCATCTTATTTCAAAGTTCAAGGCTGTTTTCGAAAAAATGTGCGACTATCGCGAGCATCTTCATATGCATCCTGAGCTTTCCTATAAAGAATTTAAAACCGCTGAATTTGTAAAACAAACTTTAAAAAGTATAGGTCTTACTGATATCCAATCTGTTGGAGGAACTGGTGTTATTGCGACGATTTATGCGAAGCACCATTCCAAAAAAGATAAATGTATAGCATTTAGAGCTGACCTTGATGCATTGCCAATACAAGAGTTAAATGATGTAAAGTATAGAAGTCAGAATGAAGGAGTAATGCATGCCTGTGGTCATGATGTTCATACTTCAATTCTTTTGGGCTTGGCGGAAGTTTTATGGTCATTTAAAGATCAGTTACCGCAACCTGTTAAGCTAATTTTTCAGCCAGGAGAGGAAGTGAATCCGGGCGGTGCAAATCTTATAATTGACGGTGGGGGATTAAAGAATCCAGAAGTTTCAAAAATTTTTGCTTTGCATGTCTTTCCTGATTTTGAATTTGGCAATTGTGGTTTTAGAGAAGGATTATATATGGCCTCTAGCGATGAACTGCATATTACGATCAAAGGAAAAGGTGGTCACGGTGCACTGAAGGGCCAAACCATTAACCCCATGTTCATGGGAGCAGAATTTATAATTGCCGCGGAACAGTATATAAATACGAATACGCCAAAAGATACTCCGAGTGTCATAAATTTTGGCAGATTTGAGGCACTAGGTTCTACAAATGTAATTCCGGAGAAAGCTTTAATCAAAGGGACATTTCGAACCATGAATGAAAAATGGAGAACAGTTGCCAAAGCGAAATTAAAGGATATTGCTCAAAATATATCAGAAAAATATGGAGGCCATATCGATTTGAATATTTCTCAGGGTTATCCTTTTTTAAAGAATGATCCAGAACTAACGAGATCAGTTAAAAATCTCGCCTCAATAACCATAGGTAAGGACAAAGTACATGATTTAGAATTAAGAATGACCGCTGAAGATTTTGCCTTTTACAGTCATATTGTTCCGGTATGTTTTTTTCGTTTGGGAGTAGGGAATATCTCAAAAGGCATCACTTATAATGTTCATAATGCGCGTTTTGATATTGAGCCAAAATCTATGCTAACTGGCCTTGAGGTTTTTTCATCAATTGCTTTCTCCCTAGACTCATGAAATTTATAATATTTCTACTATTGTCATTTAGTTTACTCTCTTGTTCAAAAGAAAACCGTCTTGAAAACAGCTTATTTGGAAATTGGACGCTGTCTCGAATGCAAGTTACGGATGGTCAACTCCAGCAAACAATAATAAACAATCCTGTTGGAGAAATATATTTTAATTTTCAAAATGCTTATGTTTCTGGATCTTGCCTATTTGTTTTACCTGTTGATGGTGCCATGTACCAATTTGAGATGGATTTCTCAAGTCCTAATTTAAGCCTTGATGTCATCGATCAAACACTTTTGTTTGGACAGGGGGAATATCAAAATACTTTTAAAATTATTCTTGTGACCAAAAGAGATTTAGTTTTAGAGTATTATGATGCTTTAAATTTTCAGTTACGGAAGTTTATTTTCGTTAAACAAGAATAGAAGAATATCTTTTATTTTGTCCTATATTTGTTGATAACCAAAGGTATTACTATGTATAAGTCGTTTATTTTTATTGTTGTTTTCTCATTCTCTTTCACGCTCTTTGGACAATTTGAACAAAATAACAAATGGTCGCTTGACTTAGGAGGGGGGCTTACCAATGCTGTAAAGCCCTATACAACAGGATATTTCTCGAATACGTACGATTTGTTTCATGTTTCTGGCGGAGTCCGATATATGTTTAACAATAAATATGGAATTAAATTCGATGGGGGATATGACCGAATCACAAATGGCTCTTCGGGTGATATTTTAAGTAACGAATTCCAAACGAATTATTACCGTGCATCATTGCAAGGTATCGCTGATGTTGGGAGGTTATTAATGTTTGAGAATTTCACAAATCACATTAGTTTACTATTTCACTCTGGGCTCGGGTTTTCTATGCTGGAGAGCGACCTAAGTTTTGACGGTAATAACGAGAATATGGTAAATTTCATGTTTGGATTTACCCCTCAGGTAAAGTTAGGAAAACGTGCAGCTTTGTTTGTAGATGCCTCATTTATATGGCATGTTTATCAGCAGAAAAAATTCGATATGACCAACTCTCATGCAAAGCGAGGATTTGACTCATTTTTAGCAAATGCATCTATTGGGTTTAATATATATTTAGGAAAGCACGAGCAACACATGGATTGGGCCTATTCACCCTGTTTTCCTGATATGTCATATCTACAAAACGAGATACAGAAACTTGATAGTGCGAACATTGTTCTGCAGAAGAAATTTGATGATGACGATGGGGATGGAGTCATTAACTTTTTAGACCAAGAAAAAGAAACTCCTTATGGCGCAATAGTTGATTGTGACGGAAAAGAAAAAAATGCAGATTCATCTGATGTTGCAATAGTGCCCACACCTACACCGGATGTTACTCCCGAGCCAGATGTTGTTCCAGATTCTTCTCCAGCGCCTAACGTAACACCAGTACCAGATATAACACCAACACCGGATGTAACACCAGCGCCAGATGTAACACCGACACCAGATGTAACACCGACACCAGATATCACACCGACACCAGATGTCACACCGACACCAGATGTGACGCCTATACCAGATGTGACGCCAACACCAGATGTCACACCAACACCAGATGTCGCACCATCACCAGATGTAACACCTACACCAGATGTGACGCCGACACCAGATGTAACACCTACACCAGATGTAAC
>Ga0206131_10004363_pt1 | contig 15551 bp, 7 predicted proteins | sample Helgoland_Spring_FD_148636 | JGI IMG/M metagenome (GOLD analysis project Ga0206131, IMG submission 148636) | Pelagic subsurface seawater microbial communities from Kabeltonne, Helgoland, North Sea - Helgoland_Spring_Bloom_20160517_1 | ecosystem: Environmental > Aquatic > Marine > Epipelagic ...
TTCCTCCCAATATTTTTTTGTGTTCAATGGTCTCTGACGGATATCGGTCGATAGAAATGTTGTCTATGTTCTTTATAAAAATAAGGTCTGCATCAATTTCATTGAGGTTCTCGAGCAATGCCCCATGGCCTGCTGGGCGAAAAAGTAGAGACCCATCGTCTTTTCTAAAAAGATCATTTTTCAAATCTACCGCTATTATGTCGGTTGCTGTTTTTTGCTCACTAAGGGTGATCTCAATGATTTTTCCATACGCCTCTTCATAACCCTTGCACACTTCTTTTAAGTGCCTGTCAAAAGAAGCGTGATGATGGGCACTAATGGTAAAATGGATATGGACCCGTCCTTGATCATCTGCAGCATACAAACATCCCTCAACAAGATGCTCTTCGACTGGCGTCCGCGCTCCTTCTGGATAAGTATGAAACTTGATCAGTCCTTTGGGCAACTGCCCATAATTTAAGCCTTTTCCCTGCAATAATTCCTTTATTACCTCCACGGGCGCTTCCTCAAAGATCCCTTTTTCGAGAAGCCCTGCTTTCAGCGTTTCATAAAAAGGAAATTCCGACAAATGGTTCAAGAAATGAGATACTTGATCCGTAAGTGGGGACATTTCATTCTGTTTTCCTTCGTACCGATTTACTGCTGAAAGATATTCGAAAAGCCCCTTAAACATTCGGGTTGCCACACCTGAGGCTGGGGTAAACTTTACCTTCTTTTTGGCTTTTCCACGCTGTTCATAGAGGGCTTGTAATTCTTTTTTTTGTGTTCCATTCAAACTTATGATGCCATCCGAAACCTTGGCGGGTTTTATCAATTTTGCAAAGGGAAATCCCTTTTGAAAACGCTTTACTTGTTCCCCCACTTCTGAAGCATTTACGCCTTGGGTCAATAGTTGCTCTTTGTCTAAATGAACCATCATCTCACTTCTTTCTGCCACAATAATATGGGATTCTCCTTATTTTTACTTGGTTTCAGAGGCCTATTTGATTTTTTCCTTACCACTCAAAATTTCTTTGGCGTTTTTCCTTCCTTTTGATCACGTAAAATTTTTTTGGGAAGGGAAAGTTTTAGCTTTGTCGTCGAGTTATAAAATTCAGAAATGAAAGTAAAAGAAGTCGTCTCACTTTTTGAAAATGACCCTGCGCTTAATCTTCTTTTGGCAAAGATTAGCGAACCCCGAACAAACATCAAACTGAAAGGATTGGTCGGCAGTTCTGATGCTCTGAATCTATTGGTTACCTCAGAAAAAATTGAGCAGCCCTTGCTCGTAATCATGCACGACAAAGAAGATGCCGATTTACTCATGACTGACTTGGTGCATTTAGAAGAATCGAGGGTCCCTTCTTTTTTTCCTACTTCATACAAGAAACCTTATCAGCCCGAATCCATAGACAACGCCAATATTCTTCACCGTTCTGAAACTTTGACACGGATGCTTAATGAAGAAACCAAAATCATCGTAACCTATCCAGAGGCCCTCGTAGAAAAAGTCCTCAACAAACGTTCGCTGATTCAAAACGTCTTTAAGGCAAATGTCGGAGAACTCGTTGACATACCTTTTTTGTCGGAATTGTTCTCAACCTATGGTTTTGAAAGTGCTGATTTCGTCTATGAACCCGGACAGTTCGCCGTGCGAGGAGGCATTGTTGATGTGTTCTCATTTAGCTCTGAATTTCCGCTGCGTCTCGAATTATTTGGAAACGAAATTGAAAGTATTCGTACGTTTGATCCAGAAACTCAATTATCAAAAAACTCACTTCAATGGGCTTCCATCATGCCCAATACACACACCCAATTATTGAAAGAAGAGCGAATTTCTTTGTTGGAATATTTACCAGAAAACACATTGGTTTGGATCAAAGATTTAAGAGAAACTCAGGATATCATCACTAAAGCATTTGTCAAATCGGCGGATTCATTCCATGCCGTTATCTCAATAAGTAACAATACTCAAGTCGTTCAATCTCCCTCCTTACTTTACGAAACCTCTGCCTCTTTTACCTCGCTCTTAGAAAAACGTAAAGTGATAGAGTTTGGTAAACGTACTTTTTTATCGCCTTCTTTTGAAATCGATTTTGAAAATCAGCCCCAACCTTCATTTAATAAAAACTTCGCGTTCTTGGTAGATAGTCTTGGCGCATTACAACACGACGGGTTTCATATTTTTATTTTCTCCGATTCCGAAAAACAACTTGAGCGACTGGCGACCATCTTTGAGGAAATTGATCCCTCTTTGTCTTTTTCTGGAATCACGGGTAGCCTCAACGCAGGCTTTATCTCTCCTACTTCCAAAATTGCCTGTTTGACGGACCATCAAATCTTTGATCGGATACATCGAACGAATGAAAAACCCAAATTCAACAAAAAAAAGGCCCTTACTCTCAGGGAGCTCAAATCTTTACAAACAGGTGATTATGTCGTTCATATTGACCACGGTATCGCTCGTTTTGCCGGACTAGATAAAGTCATGCGCAACGGAAATCAACAAGAGGTCATCCGTTTAGTATATAGAGATGATGATTTACTCTACGTAAGCGTGCACGCCTTGCATAAAATTTCTAAGTATGCAGGAAAAGAGGGTGGGCCTCCCACCACCAGTAAACTCGGTTCTAAAGATTGGGAAACGAAAAAAAACCGAGTTAAAAGTAAGGTAAAAGACATCGCTAAAGAATTAATCACCCTATACGCCAAAAGGAAAACGGCTCCCGGATTTGCATTTCCTAAGGATACTTTTTTGCAAGCTGAATTAGAGTCCAGCTTTATGTACCAAGAAACCCCAGATCAACATTCCGCTACTGTAGATATCAAAACAGATATGGAGCGAGTGCATCCTATGGATCGCCTGATCTGTGGAGACGTCGGTTTTGGAAAAACGGAAGTGGCCATTCGAGCGGCCTTCAAAGCGGTAAACGCCAATAAACAAGTGGCCGTTCTGGTTCCTACCACAATTTTGGCCCTCCAACATTATCAAACCTTCTCTGAACGGCTTCGTGATTTTCCAATCACCGTTGATTTTGTAAATCGATTTAAAACCGCCAAAGAAATTACAGCCATTAAGAAAAAATTACGCGACGGACACATAGATATTCTCATTGGTACCCACCGAATTGTAAATAAGGACATGATTTTCAAAGACCTTGGCCTCATGATTATTGATGAAGAACAAAAGTTTGGTGTCAAAATTAAAGAGCAATTGAAAGAATTACGCGTGAATGTAGACGCCATGACACTGACCGCTACGCCCATCCCTCGGACCCTTCATTTTTCCCTGATGGGAGCTCGAGATTTGTCTATCATCGCAACCCCGCCTCCAAATAGAGTCCCTGTTACCACAGAGGTCTGCGAATTCAGTCAAGAAGTGATTAGAGATGCGGTTCATCATGAACTTAGAAGAAAAGGCCAAGTCTTCTTTGTTCACAACCGAATTGGAGATATTGAAAGTTTAGCCAATCTGATTTATAAGCTTGTTCCTGATGCGCGCATTGCCATTGCACATGGGCAAATGGCCGGTCCCAAATTAGAAAAGGTCATGGTCAGCTTTATAAATGGTGCGTACGATGTACTGATCTCAACCAACATTATTGAGTCTGGATTAGACATCCCCAATGCCAATACTATCATTATAAATAGGGCACATATGTTTGGTCTCTCTGATCTTCATCAGATGCGGGGTAGGGTGGGGCGATCCAATACCAAAGCCTACTGTTATTTGTTAACCCCTGCTCATTCGACAGTATCTTCTGATGCCAGAAAACGCTTGATTGCACTGGAAGAGTTCTCCGAGCTGGGCGATGGTTTCAAAGTGGCCATGAGAGATTTAGATATTCGAGGTGCCGGGGATCTTTTAGGAAGTGAACAAAGCGGTTTTGTAAATGATCTTGGTTTTGATATGTATCATAAAATTCTCGATGATGCGGTCCTTGAATTGAAAGAAAATGAATTCAAGGAATTATTTCAAGACAACTTAGTACATGAAAAGGTCTCTGATTCATTTGTCAGTGATTGTGTGCTAGAAACCGATCTGGAAATCCTTATTCCTCAAGAATATATTACCAATACCTCAGAAAGGCTTAGATTATACAATGATTTAGATAATGTGGAAACAGATGACGCCCTGTTAACCCTTCAAAACAGCACCAAAGATCGATTTGGTGCGCTACCTGAACCTGTAAGTGAATTGATAAAATCGGTTCGATTGCGTTGGCTTGGCCGCGATTTTGGATTAGATAAAATTGTATTAAAAAACAGTACGATGAAGTTACACATATTAGAAGGTAAAAAAGATGCCTATTTTCTGTCTTCTGCTTTTAAAAAGCTTATTCAATTTGCCCAAAATCATCCCCAACGTTGCAAAATCAAAGAACAAAACCAAAAATTGATTTTTTCTATTGATCATGTTCATTCCCTCGATGATTCCTTCCCTGTTTTCGCCTCATTTTTTAGAGTTTAGGTCTTTCTAGACTGTTTTTTTGCTTTTTAAGAAGAAGAACCCGCTTTTTTCATTTTTCATTTCGATAAATAATATAATTTTTGCCTACATTAGCATTATTAAGTTTAAAGATAGTTAACCAATCTTATGGAAAATGTTTATTCTATGGTGAAGTCACTGACCTCTACCATAACAATCGCATCAATATTAACCTCTTGTATTTTTGGAGGAGGCAACCCGAATAGTTCCAATCCTGGAAGCGCCAGTAAAGTCACAGGTTTAGAATGGAATGTCGATGAAGAAGATGGAGGTAGTTTTCAAGTCAGTGAGTATGCAGGTCAACCCGTGGGTCCTAACCTCGTTTTTATAGAGGGGGGTAGAACCGTCTTAGGGTCCGTGGAAGAAGACGTGGTATACTCAAGAGATAATGTCGAGCGTTCAGTAACTGTCGCCTCCTTTTATATGGATGAAACTGAGATAACGAACATCAACTGGCTTGAATATGAACATTACATTCGTATTGACTCTGAAGAGATTTATTGGCAAAACAACTTGCCAGACACCACTGTCTGGTCACGAGACCTTGCGTTCAATGATCCTTATCTTTCACATTATTACAGGTATCCTGGATTTAGATTTTTTCCTGTGGTGGGTATTAACTGGAGGCAGGCTGTGAATTATTGTGCTTGGCGAACTGAAGTAGTAAATCTTAAGTTGGCAACAGATGCTGGATTTTTCGAAGAAAGTGAAGATGACGGAGACGATGCTTTCGCTGAAGACGATGCCTTCGCCGAAGACGAAAATACCGAGGTTGGCAGTGTACAAGGAAACAGTTCTCGCGTCCCGATTGAAAGTGGTATCATATTGCCTGCTTACCGTCTTCCTACCGAAGCCGAATGGGAATATGCCGCTCAAGCTCTTATTGGCACCCAGTGGTTAGATGAAACACAAACTAATAGTAGGATTTATCCATGGGATGGTCATACACTTAGAAATCCTTATGGTAAATCTCTTGGATACATGTTAGCAAATTACAAGAGAGGTCGAGGTGATTATGCCGGTATTGCGGGGAAACTAAATGATGGGTCAATGATCACCGATTATGTTTACAATTACCCTCCAAATGATTATGGTTTATATAACATGGCTGGAAATGTAAACGAATGGGTCCAAGATGTCTATCGCCCTCTCTCCTTTCAGGATATGGATGACTTAAATCCGTTCAGACGTGATAATGTATTAGATGAAGAAGATTTGTATGATGACGGCTACAGCTTCATTGGAAACGAAAGAGCTTATGAAACTGAAGAAGAGGCTCTCAATGCAGGTGTGCCTAGATCACAATATAATGTGGACAACCCTCCTGTGAAACGTATGAGAGTTTTCAAAGGAGGATCTTGGAAAGATGTCGCCTATTGGATGTCTCCGGGAACCCGACGCGCTCTTTTTGAAGATTCCTCTACGAATGCCATTGGCTTCAGATGTGCCATGGTCCATGCTGGATCAAATTACTAAAAAACATTAATACAAAAAAAGCGATCCGTGGAAATGCCGATCGCTTTTTTTATGCCTTCTTTTTATGCTCACCCGACATAAAAATTTATTTCCCCTATCATTAATAGTATTGAGTAGATGAAAAGCAAGATATCTCCAAGACTTCTTATCTTAACTGGTATTATATTTGAAAGTGTTCTTTTCCTCTTCTTTTTTCTTTTGAAAGATGACTTAAGAGAGGTATTCAGATATGCTGCTCGCTTTTCTGGGAGATTTTCGTTTGTCTTATATTTACTCGCATTCTATTGGTTTATAAAGGAGCATACCCTTAATCTCCCCCTTATTAGAACTAAAAAATGGGTCCCGTTTTCAGTAGCATGCACGTCATACATTTTGGCTTCTTAGCTGCCTCTGTAAAACTCAATGACTTACCCATTGTTCCTATTAAGGTCATTGGTGGTTTCTTGGCCTATGTTGGGCTCCTTTGCTATTCCTTTTTTATAGGCAACATCCGAAAAATAACCTTCCCTCTGATGTACTTCTATTATGTTGGTTTCGTGATGGCCATGACTTTTTTAGCCCGCATTCGTGGAGAGTTTTTAGGTGCAAATCCTGAAGTTTTTCACTTTATTGGTTTAGGCATCGTACTCATTTCTTTTGGAATGGCTGGGATTAGACTGTACCAAATAAGGTATAAATAATAATCCTTACTTAGGATAGAAAACACCCGCTCTCACTTTTTTAAGAGGTGCTTGATCAACTAATCATCTCCTTTTAAAAAATAAAATAGGTCTAGTGATAAAAAATTTATCTCAATTATAGAGGTTCGATTAGGTAGTCCGCATCTAACCGAAAAATCATTCCCTCAACCTTTCTTTTATTTAAAAAATTATACTCTTTCCTGTTTATTTTCCCACAGCAAGGGCCAAAATAGTACTTTTTAGAACTTTCGGAGCGATCAATTCACAAACAGCGACCATGTGGCTCCTATTGTGATGACATCATCAACTAAAATTACCGAGTTCCCTTTCAAAAAATTCAACTTTAAGCCGGTATACACTTCTTTTTAATTTTGTCAACGTGCTATCTATCTTGTTTACTCTGTGATTTATCTTGTCTTATTCTTAGGATAACGTCATCCTTAATAGGAATACAAATTTTTTTGAAAGACCCCTTGCTATTTCGCGACTTTGGTTAGACCCTTTCTTTTGTTCCTTGTCTAAATGTAAAGGAATAGGTATTAAATAGTCCTCTTTTAAGGACTAAAGAAGTGCCAAAGTAACGTCACATCAACACAGCCAGTACTTTATTACCCCGATACTTGAAGCCATATAATATCGCTTGCGCAAGCCCCTTCTTATTAAACACTAAGTAGACTTGAACGGAAACTTCTTTTGGTAAAAAAATGAAAAGAGTCTTCGATTTTGATCAGGTGATGAGTCAAAGTAAGGCAAATTCAGAAGACATCGGGTACACAGATATGACTCGTTTTTTACCAAAACAATCATACATCCGACACAGCATGGAGGGTATATTAATGCTATAAATTCTTTCCAAATAACCCTCAAATAATGTATTACAGATGCCATATAATTAATTCTAAATGGCTTCTTTGTTGGCTTATTGAGGGTCAAAACCCTATTATTTTAGCCTAACACTTGAAATTTTAAAGTAAGTATATAACTTTTGAATATGAATTGAAAACAAAAATAGATTTAACACTTATCTTACCTGTTAGAAAGTTCAAAATTCAATCTTATCTTATACGATAACTATATTTACATAGCAGACCACATGAGTTTTCCTCACTTGTTAGATTGCCAGAATTTTAAGAAATGATTGATCCAGCCCTTCACGACCAGTTTACTTCTTTTCGGCGTAAGTTTTTCTATAATAAGTTACTTAAAGGAAGCCTTATTTTCATCTCATTATTAGGAGGCTATTGCATGCTTGTTGCTGGATTTGAATTTTTTATTCGACCCGGTACTTTCATAAGGGGAATTTTATTGATACTGAGCATTCTTTTTTTAATAACCGGACTCTGGATCTTCATTGTTCAGCATCTTGTAGCCTTATTAAGACCTAAACAACACTTGACTGATGAGCAAGCCGCACGTCTCATTGGACAGCAGTTCACTAATATTGGAGATCGCCTCATTAATACGCTTCAACTACAGAATCTCGTCGATGACCAAAAAGGTCTGGCTCAGGCCAGCATTGACCAACGTTCCCTGGAATTTGATCAATATGCTTTTGATCGATCCATCAATTTAAAATTAAACAGTAAATACCTGTATTTTACACTTCCCATCCTCTTTTTATTCATGGCACTAGGTCAAATACAACCGGGTCTTTATTCTGACAGCTCTCAGAGAATCATCAACTACGACTTATTTTATGCAAGCCTTGCGCCATTTGAATTCGATTTACTTTCTGAAAATTTGGAAGTCTTCAAGAATGAAAGCTTATTGTTAGAATTAGCATTGCGTGGAAATGAAATCCCAGACCAGTGTTATATCCTGATTGGGGACCAAAAAATACGTATGAAAACAGACCAAAACGGTCAATTTTCTTATCTATTTGAAACCGTACCTAATGATGTAGTTTTTTCTTTCTTGTCTGCTGGTTATCAAAGTAAGTCGTACACAATCACTACAAAAGTCAAACCAGAGCTTATTAGTTTTGATGTTCAACTAAAATACCCACTACATACGCACAAAAAACCGGATGTTTTTGCCAATAATGGTAATCTTAGCCTACCCGAACATACCCAAATATCTTGGACAATTTCTTGTCAAGACGCCGATAGCGTGCAATTAACAGTCGGTAATCATTCTGCTATTTCGGCGACTTATCTTTCTGATAATCAGCTGTTTAAATTGAAATACAATGCGCTCCAAAGTGATCCATATGAGCTGCTATTAATCAATCAATACGGACACAATCAAGAGTCCATAAAATACCAATTAACGGTGCAAAAAGATCTATTTCCTGAATTAGAGGTCGCCTTTTTCGTCGACACTCTATATTATGACTTCGTGCTAATCACGGGTACCTTTTCGGATGACTACGGCATCCATTCTTTAATGATTAATCAAAAAGGGACATCAGATAGCCTAGTGACACTTCCTGCAAAAGATATTCCCAACACCCAATCATTTTACCATCAAGTCCCGATAACCTTGGAAATGCTTGATCAACAAGCCCGAATTGAGCTACAAGTTATCCTGACAGATAATGATCTGCCCAATGGTTACAAACCAACTTCTTCAACTCCTTTTTATTTGCAAATACCCGATGACGAATATTTTAAATCTCTGCTCTCTCAAAAAAGTACGACTTCTGAAAATGCCATAAAAGAGCTTATTTCAAAAAATGAATCTCTTCAAGACAAGTTGTTAAACATGGAAGAAAAATTGAAAATGAAGCAAAGCCTAGACTGGCAAGATCGTTCAATGTTCGAAGAGATCCTCAAAGAAAAGCAACAATTACAAGAAGCTATTGAAGAACTGTCTCAAAAAATGAAGGAGCTTAATCAGCAACAAAATAAATTTAATAATAAAGATCCTGTATTACAGCAAAAAGCCGATCAATTAAAAGAGCTCATATCAAGTGTTTTAGATGAAAAAACCAAAAAATTATTTGACGAGTTAGAACAATTACTTAAGGAAAAACAAAACGTTCAGGACATCCAAAAGAAATTATCTAACCTTACCAATAAAGAAGAAAACATAGAATTAGCCCTTAACCGCGCGCTCGAACTATTCAAAAGATTAAAGCTCGAAAATGATTTAGATCAAGCGCAGAAAATGATCGAAAAATTGAGCCAAGATCAACAAAACCTTTCCACAGAATCAAACAAAAAGGACCTTTCAATGGATGAGTTAAAACTACAACAAAATAAAATATCACAAAAATTTGAAGAGTTTAAACGTGATTTAAACGAAATAGAATCCTTAAATCAAGAATTACTCCGGCCCGAATCTCTCTCACCGACGCAGGATTCGGAAGATCGTATTGATCAATCTCTTCAAGAAATCACCGATGCAATCAAAAAAAAGGAAAGAAAACAAACCAGTAAAAAACAAAAAAAGACCAGTCAAACAATGAAAAATTTGAGTGATGCTCTGGCAGCTATGCAGTCAAATATGCAAAAAGAAACGATGAATGAGAACATTGAAGATCTTAATAAGATACTTGATGATTTAATTAAACTTTCTTTTAAACAAGAAGACCTAATGAAATCCTTCCGTACACTGAAATCTATGAATCCTATGTTTGTCACCTTGTCTCAGGAACAATTAAAACTGAAAGACCAAGTGACCGTATTATCAGACAGTCTTTTGGCATTATCAAAAAGAGTAGTGGCCATCTCCAGCTTTGTAACAAGCGAACTAAGTGAACTCAATAGGAACATAAATGCATCCATCCTCTCATTACGTCAACGGAAAGCAAACACTGCAGTGGTTAATCAACAGTTCTCTATGACTTCAATGAACAATTTAGCCCTTTTATTAAATGACCTCCTTCAACAGATGCGTAATCAAGCTAATAGTCAAGGCAGCGGTGAGTCCCAAGATCAGCCCTCAGGCAACCTGCCCAATCTCCGTGAATTACAACAACAACTGTCGGAACAAATACAACAACTTAAAAAAGGAGGTCTAAAGGGCCGAGAACTCAGTCAAGAGCTCGCAGAAATGGCCGCACGGCAAGAGATGATCCGAAATGAACTCAATAAGCTGAACAATAAACTCAAAGGACAACCAGGAAACGACAACACCAATAACACATTGAGTAAAGCCGCCGATGCCATGGAGAAGAACGAACTGAATCTGGTCAACAAGCAAATCACTCAAGAATTAATCGACCGACAAGAGCAAATATTAACACGTATGCTTGAAGCTGAAAATGCCCTGAAAAATCAGGACGAGGATCAACGCCGCGAGGCTGAAACGGCCCAGGATTATGAGTCTCGTCTACCTGCTGCATTAGATAATTATTTAAAACAAAAATCTAAAGAACTCGAATTGTTAAAAAGTATTCCTATTAATCTCCATCCTTTTTATAAATCTGAAGTCAACAAATATTTTAAAAGAATCAATGGCAACGAAAAAAATTAAGACTCTTGTAGCAACCAGAGACTTAATAACACGCTTTCTCTTTTAATTAATCTACTTTTGTCGTTTGGTGGGCTCGACTTTCGATAACAATTAACTTAACATGCGCGAAGATCTATATTTTCATTTTGAGGACATTTCAGAATTCTCGCTCCCTGATCACATTTCTGATTGGATTAAAGGAGTTGTCCTCAATGAAGAATTCGTGCTCTCAAAAATAAATGTTGTCTTCACTAGTGATCATCATCTATTAACCTTAAATAAAAAGCATTTGGCTCATGACTATTATACAGACATTATCACTTTTGATTATCGCACTGAACCTAAAGAAATTCGTGGCGATTTATTCATCAGCAAAGAACGCGTCATAGAAAATGCATCTGCATTCAACGTCTCAACAAACCATGAATTGCTTCGAGTCGTTGTCCATGGTCTTCTCCACCTCTTTGGATATTCTGATAAATCTGAGAAGGACAAGGAACTTATGCGATCAATGGAAGACTTCTATTTATCTTTGTATACAAATAAATATGTTTCACGTGGAACATAATGAATCAGTACAACAACACATTATATATAAAAATCAATGTTCGAAAAATATGACCTCATCGTAGTTGGTGCCGGCCATGCAGGGTGTGAAGCCGCCCATGCCGCGGCAACTATGGGATCCAAAGTTTTATTGGCAACCATGAACATGAACACGATTGCTCAAATGTCCTGCAACCCGGCCATGGGTGGTGTCGCAAAGGGTCAAATTGTTAGAGAAATAGATGCGCTAGGTGGATGCTCTGGGATCATTACCGACCAAACCATGATCCAATTTCGAATGCTTAACAAATCCAAAGGGCCCGCCATGTGGAGTCCGCGAGCTCAGTCTGATAGAATGCGTTTTGCTGAAACTTGGCGCCTTACCTTGGAGGCTAACCCCAATATAGACTTTTGGCAAGAGATGATATCTGCCATTATTGTAGAGCACCATGTCGTTACCGGTGTGCGTACGTCCCTTGGTATTGACATCAAATCTCAATCTGTCATACTTACCAATGGTACCTTTCTCAATGGCCTAATCCATATCGGTAAAAAGCAATTTGGCGGTGGGCGAACGGGTGAATCAGCCGCCTTCGGAATTACCGAACAATTAGTTAGTCTTGGCTTTGATGCTGGCCGAATGAAGACGGGTACACCTCCTCGCGTGGATGGGAGGTCATTAAACTACAAAAAAATGCAGGAACAAAAAGGGGACATAATCCCTGAAAATTTTTCTTATCTGCCTGATATTCAACCATTAACAAATCAAAAAAGTTGTTGGATCACGCACACCAACGCCGCTGTACACGAACAGTTGCAGCTGGGCTTTGATCAATCCCCTATGTTTAACGGTAGGATCAAAGGATTAGGCCCTCGTTACTGTCCCTCTATCGAAGATAAAATCAATCGCTTTGCGGATCGATCACAACATCAAATCTTTGTAGAGCCCGAAGGTTGGAATACGGTAGAGGTCTATGTCAACGGGTTCTCTTCATCCCTTCCAGAAGAAATTCAACATAACGCTTTGCGATTAGTCACTGGTTTCGAGAAGGTCAAAATGTTTCGTCCTGGTTATGCCATCGAATACGATTATTTTCCTCCTACCCAACTCCACCTTACCTTAGAAACTCAACTTATTGAGAACTTATATTTTGCCGGACAAATCAACGGCACCACGGGTTATGAAGAGGCAGCTTGCCAAGGTCTCATTGCTGGCATCAACGCCCATCTCAAAAACAATTTACAAGGCCCCTTTATCATCTCTCGATCAGAAGGTTATATCGGTGTCCTCATTGACGATCTCGTCAATAAGGGCACCGATGAGCCTTACCGTATGTTCACATCCAGGGCGGAATATCGGTTATTACTAAGACAAGACAATGCGGATCAACGACTCACAACTAAAGGGCATGCGATTGGCTTGGCGAGTGACGAGCGACTCGCATTACTACAAAAAAAAGTTGAAAACACCACTTCGCTCCAACGCTACTTAAAATCTGAAAAGGTCGTACCCATAGAAATAAATAAGTGCCTAATTCAACAAGATACCGCCATCGTTACCGAAAAAATCTCTTTAGAACAATTACTGAAACGCCCTCAACTCAACATAGCTCACCTACCTTCATTGTCCAGAAAGATACAAAAAAACTTGGCTCTTTATCCCCGCGACGTGCAAGAGCAAACAGAAATTCTCATAAAATACGCGTCTTACATACATAAGGAAGAACAACAATCGAAGAAGCAGTTATCCATGGAAACCCTTCAGCTAAAAACCTCCCTTAATTATGAAGATATTAATTCACTTTCATCTGAGGCCAAAGAAAAATTAACTAAATTTCGCCCGTCAACTTTAGGGCAAGCCTCTAGAATAAGCGGAGTCAGCCCTGCCGACATTTCGATACTCATGGTATACCTAGGAAGATAATGTACAAAAAATTAGCCTGTTGTCCTTCTTGTAAGCACACCGCTTTTGACAATCGCCTCATTGCAAAAGATCATCTGGTCAGTGGTGAAAGTTTTGCCATAGTCCAGTGCCAAGGGTGTCATTTACTCTTCACCAATCCTCGCCCCAGTGATTCGCGTTTACCTCACTACTACGAATCGGATGACTATGTGTCACATAACGACAACAAAAACTCGCTTTTGAATTTCGTCTACCGCGTAGTGCGGCAGGTTACATTACGCCAAAAGCTTAAAAGTATTAGAAAATACCACGATTCCGGATCGCTCTTAGACTTCGGCGCAGGCACGGGTGCATTTCTTCAAAAAGCGGGTGCTCACTTCGATATCATAGGGGTTGAGCCCAGCTCAAATGCTGTCGCCCACGCCCCTGTATCAATTAAAGCACGAATCTATGAAAATCTAGCCTCATATAAATCAGAACAAAAATTCGATGTGATTACATTGTGGCACGTATTAGAACATTTACCCAATTTGAATACCTCCTTCAGTGACATTAAGGACCGCCTATCGAAAAAAGGACACCTTTTCATAGCAGTGCCTAACCCAAACTCATGGGACAGCAAACATTATGGTGCTCATTGGGCCGGCTATGATGTACCAAGGCATTTATATCATTTTGGCAAAGAAGCCATGGGTGCGTTTTTAAAACCATATGGCCTCCGTATTCTGGAAACTAAACCTATGACATTTGATGCTTATTATTTGGCCATGCTTAGCGAACGACATTTAAACAACCCTTATTCATTTATGAAAAGCCTCTATATTGGGTACCGCTCCAATAAATCGGCCCATACAAGTCGGCAATATTCGAGTCTATTATACGTCATTGGTGCATGAAGATCTTTGTCAAAGCCTGTCTGATTACCCTTATACTCATGAACCTAAATTGCGCCAATCAGCGCAGCCCGACAGGTGGACCCAAAGACTCTATTCCACCCGTCTTAATAAGCTCCATTCCGCCTAATGCGGCACTTAATTTTAATAATGACTGGATTGAACTTTCCTTCGATGATGACATCAATACTACTACCCTCAAAAGAAACTTAGTCATTAGTCCACTTACGGAATTGAAGTACACAACCAAAACCAAAAAAAATAGGGTGCGCATCGAGTTTGAAGAGCGCCTACGAGATAGCACTACCTACACATTCAATTTTTTGCAAGGAATTACCGACCTTACCGAAAAAAATCCAGTCATCAATCTTTCGCTGGCACTAAGCACCGGACCCTATATTGACTCCCTTTTCATTAAAGGCGCCGTCCATGAATTATACACCCAACTACCTGCCCCAGGTGTGTTAGTTGGGCTTTATTCATATTCTGATAGTTTAGATCTTACCGTAGATAAACCACTCTACTTTAGTACCACCAATGATTCTGGAGCCTATGTTATTAACAATATTAAATATGGCCAGTACAAAATATTTGCCTTTAATGACGAAAATAACGACTTCACCTTTAATTCAGAAAGTGAGACCTATGGATTGAAATCTTCCACCATTCTTTTATCCTCAGGATTAGATAGCGTCAATCTGGTCATCAATTCCATTGATTCTCGTCCCCTCAACTTTATCTCTTCACGCTCATTTGGACGCTATTACGACGTGCGTTATTCTAAACCAATCACATTTTATCAACTCACTTATCTGCCCCCCTATAAATATACTTTTTTTCATCAACTTCAAGATGAATTCACATCCATTCGCATATTTCCACCATTAGATACGCTCTATAATCAAGACCGCGACAGTAGTCAGCTGATAATGACCGTTTATGACACCATTCATCAACACTCCTTTGATACCCTCATGGTCAAGTTTCATTCTTCCCAACGTCCCCCAACACCTCCTACCTCAAGGATCAGTGCGAAGGCTATCAATGCTAGCCAGTATGAGGTCTCCTTGTCATTTGATAAACCCATAGCTCTCTTTGATAGCCTCAGCGTGCTCCTCAACACCGACACCCTCTTACCTGTTACGCCCATTGATGTAGACCGATACCATTGGAATTATGACAGAACT
>Ga0206131_10004364_pt1 | contig 15550 bp, 17 predicted proteins | sample Helgoland_Spring_FD_148636 | JGI IMG/M metagenome (GOLD analysis project Ga0206131, IMG submission 148636) | Pelagic subsurface seawater microbial communities from Kabeltonne, Helgoland, North Sea - Helgoland_Spring_Bloom_20160517_1 | ecosystem: Environmental > Aquatic > Marine > Epipelagic ...
TTTAGAAGGTTACCGGAGGTTAAAAAACAAATCATTGAAAGCAAATATTTTTGACCCCTCTAAAATTGAAACAGGTGATTTGAATGACCAAGCTATAACGGGCGCCGATAGGTTACCTTTTATATTCTCAGCAGTCCTATCCATTATTCTCTGGCTTACAATTTTTTCTGGCTCCTATATGCTTTTAACATCTATGCTAGAGGAAAAACTCAATAAACTCATGGAAATGATGCTTGCTTCAGCCAGGTTTTCTGAAATTATTTTAGGGAAACTTTTGGGTGTTGCAGCGCTAACTTTTACATCAATGTTACCATACGTAATATTGGGGTTAGTTGGAATTTTTTCGTCAATTCTTTTGGGACTTGGGGGGCCAAATGTAAGTGAAGCTATTCAGAAAACATTTACTTTGAAGATGGTATCTTTTTTTATTATATTCCTTATCTTGGGTTATGTATTCTATGGAGCCTTTTTCATCGCTATGGGTGCATTGGCCGAGTCCATGCAAGACGCACAAACTCTTACCACACCCGTTACTCTGTTACTTACAGCTTGCATGTTTATTATTCCATTGGGTTTAGACTCTCCCGATAGCTCATTATTGGCCTTTTTAAGCTGGTTTCCGCTTTCTGCTCCTTTCGCGGCTATTATACGTTTACCCTCTGATCCACCATTGTGGGAATTACTACTGTCTTCTTCTATTTTAGCACTAACTGCCTTTGGTGTTATCCTTTTAGCTGAAAGGATTTTCCGATTTGGTGTTCTTTCGGGTTCTGGTGTGAAGGGTTCTCTTAACTGGATTAAGAATAAGATATTACGTCGCAAGACATTTTAATTTAATTCTATTATAGATACTCATTATGGTAAACATGAGTAAAAAAGTTAGATTAGATATTCTTCAAGCCATGCTGCCACATGTCGTTTTCGATGGGTGGAATCAGAAAAGCCTTCGTGCATCTATCAAGTCAATAAATTTACCCAAAGGATCTGAAGAGTTATATTTTCCAGAAGGAGCACTTGAAGTAATACGATTTTGGCATGAGCAGATTAATGAGTTTATTGAGTCGAATATAGAGGCTCTGAATAAACCAGAAATGAAAATTAGGGAAAAGGTGACATATGGTGTTTTATCAGTTTTAGAAGCCATAGGGCCTCATGAGGAAGCTATGCGGCGTGCTGTCAATAGACTCTCTCTTCCTGATGCAGCTGTACAAGGCCCGAGTTATTTGTGGTCATTTGCAGACTCAATATGGAGGGCAATAGGTGATAAAAGTACTGATTATAATTACTACACTAAAAGAACTATACTCGCGGGAGTTCTTGGTTCAACAATAACGGTTTGGATTGGTGATAGTAATCAAAATAAAGAGAAAACAAAGTTATTTCTTGATGCACGGATCTCGAATGTCATGAGTTTTGAGAAGTCTAAGTTCAAAGTTATTGAAAAGTTAAAAACTATACCAAACCTTGCTGAAGTTTTGGGTAGAATGAGGTATGGAAATAAAAAAAATAGACCTAGAAGGTATTAAGTGATTTAGATTTCAATAAAAAATCAATAATTTTAAAAAAATCACTTGCACAAATTTAGACACTACATATTGTTACGTTAGCAAATCAGTAACCTATATGTGGTTTAATTTGTAAAATTACTAATTAGTTTGCCGAATTGGGCTTCAAGAGGAAATAAGATGGGAAAACTAGACTTTATAACAAATTCAAAATCAGGACTATTAATCCCTAGTCATAGTTATAAGCCTTTTCGTTATCCGTGGGCCTACGAGTTTTGGAAAAAACAGCAACAAGTGCACTGGATGCCCGAAGAAGTACCGTTAGGCGAGGATTGTAAGGATTGGGCTACGAATCTAAATGATAATGAAAGAAACTTGTTAACACAGATTTTTCGTTTCTTTACCCAGTCTGATGTAGAAGTTGGTGGTAATTACATGGAAAATTATATGCCACTCTTTAAGCCAGTAGAAGTTAGAATGATGCTAGCTGCTTTCTCTAATATGGAAACAATCCATGTTGCAGCTTATGCCTTGTTGCTAGAAACTATTGGGATGCCTGACTCAGAGTTTGGTGCTTTTATGGAATATGAAGAGATGGCGGCAAAGCATGACTATCTAGGAAAATTCGGAGTAAACAGTGAAAGAGACATTTTAACCTCAATGGCTGTTTTTGGAGGTTTTACTGAGGGTCTGCAATTGTTTGCTTCATTTGCGATGTTAATGAACTTTCCAAGACTTAATAAAATGAAAGGTATGGGTCAAATTGTAACTTGGTCTATTCGTGATGAAAGTTTGCACTGTGAAGGTATGATAAAAATGTTCCATACCTTTGCAAATGAAACAGGAGCTCTAACACAAGCAGTGAAGGACGACATTGTTGATTGCTGCAAGACTGTTGTTAAGCTTGAAGATAAATTTATTGATTTAGCTTTTGAAATGGGTCCTGTGGAGGGCATGACGTCTGAAGATATTAAAAGGTATATTCGTTATATAGCTGATTGGCGCTTAGGACAGTTAGGTCTACCAAAGGTTTATGGTATAAAGCATCATCCCTTGCCCTGGCTAACAGAAATATTGAATGGTGTGGAGCATGCTAATTTCTTTGAAGCACGAGCAACAGAATATTCTAAAGGTGCCACCGAGGGTATATGGCATGGTGATGATGGAGTTTGGGGTAAGTTTGAAGATATGCAAAAACGTAAACCACTAGAAAGTTTAATTAGTTAGTTTTAATAGTAGTATTGCTTTTGTTTACCTTTCTTGTTTCAATAGAAATTTCATATGATATAGAAATTTCATGAAAGACCGCATAAAGAGCTTTGAAAAAATTTTCAATTTCCGTGATTTTGGTGGTTACGCGAATAAAACAGGTAAAATGGTAAAGGCTAATAAGCTTTTTCGTTCGGCTCATTTTAACAATACAACTGAAACTGATAAGAAAAGTTTGGCAGAGCTTGATGTCGGTTTAATTGTTGATCTGCGGCATAAAACTGAACGTGACCGCCAACCCACAAACTGGCCAGATACACAAAACCCGCAAATATTGCTTTATAATAGTACTAGTGAAGACAATCGTGCAGCAATTGCTCCTCATGAAGCTTTTATGAAGGATGAATTGCATACTCCAAAAGATGCTAGAGATTATATGATTAGATCTTATGGTCAACGGCCACTTGATCTAGGGTTTAAAAAAATTTTCCGAGATACATTACGTTATATGGCTAATACTGGGCAGCCTGTATTAGTGCACTGTGCAGCTGGAAAGGATAGAACTGGATCACTATGCAGTATTATACTCGGATGCTTAGGTGTAGATAAAGCCATACAAATGTCTGATTATATGCTAACTATGAAAGCTGTAGATATTGACAGCTATTTATTGCCTGCTGCTAAGATGTTTACTGCTAGGTATGGTCGTGAAATTGACCCTGAAGCTATACGACCTATGTTTGGAGTTGAAGAGGCCTATCTTGAGAGTTCCTTCAATACGATAATAAATATGAATGAATATATACGAGAAGAACTTGATGTTAGTGAAGAAGAAATATCAGCTATAAAAGAAGCTTATTTAGAATAATTTCTTTTAAATTATAAAGGGCTTATATGCAAAAGCTTGGCTTTCATAAGACCCCGCAATGAATTGCCAAGAAAGATGTCGTCAGCTTCAATAATGTCAGCTATAGTTAGTGTTCCCTCAATAGCTTGTTTTTTCTCCAATAGGTCTGCTCTTAGTATACCGGGAAGCAAGCCTGAGCTTAGAGGCGGGGTTACCAGGAGCCCATTTTTCTTTATAAAAATAGATGTATATGAACCCTCACAAATCTCATTTTTGTTATTGAGAAAAATAACTTCATCTGCATCTGTAAGTTGTCTTATACGATTTCTTTCTCCATCATAAAAGTTACGATCTGAAATTTTATGCCTGGAAACCTGAACTTTGTCTGATAACGGATATTTAGATAAAGAAAATGTTACTTCCGAATTAATTTGGTATGGTTCATAATCACTTTGCTGTATATTAAACTCACCCAGATTATTTAATGCAAGCCTTACACGCTGAGGTTTATCTACAGATTTTATACTCTTGATTGCGTTCTGAAAATGAACCTCTTTAAAGGGGTACTTAAGCTCATTTGCTGTTTTTATTAACCTTTTTTTATGCTGACTGAAGTTTTTGATCCCTGTTCTCGGTTGCCATAAAAAAGTTTCTAGTATTTCGCTATTTTGTTTTTTTAATACATCTGCCTTTAATATGCATTCTGCGTATTCATCTGAAGCAACACTGTCCATAACTAGGCCGCTTCCAACATTGTATCTCAATTTACTTTCTTTTAAAATAATTGTTCTGATGCCAACATTAAAACAGGCCGCACCCTCAGGTTCAATATAGCCAATGCTGCCACAGTAGGCGCCGCGGTCAGACTCTTCTAATTCTTTAATTATTTCCATGGCTCTGATTTTAGGTGCGCCGGTTACTGATCCGCAAGGAAATAAACCCTTGAATATATCAATAAAATTTTGACTATCTTTTAGTTTTGAGGTCACTTGTGATGTCATTTGGTGAAGTGTTGGGTAGGTCTCGAGACTGAATAATTCAGGAACTTTGACTGACCCCGTGTCAGAAATTCGGGAAAGGTCATTACGTAATAAGTCAACAATCATTAAGTTTTCTGCCTGAGATTTTTCATCAAGCTTCATATTTTTTTTTAATTTGTTATCAGCTTCAGCAGTTTTAGCGCGAGGCCGAGTTCCCTTCATTGGACGCATTGTCATTTTTTTTCCAAATTTTGAAAAAAATAGTTCAGGAGAATGTGATATAATTTCGGGGCCACCAGTTAAAGAAATAATACCCCCGTAACTACCCTTTTGACGGGATCTAAATGCAGAATAAAGAGTTCTAGCTGACCTTTTAAATGTTGCTCTCATTGGAAATGTTAAGTTCACCTGATAGGCATCACCCTGACGGATATACTTCATTGTTCTTTCAAATTTCTTTTTATATTCTGCTTCTGTCCAGCTAGGCTTTAATTTTAAATCGATATTTTCAGAAGTGTATAGACAATCGATAGGCGCGTGTTCTGAAAATGAGTTGAATACTCCAAAATGCATTAAGGGTTCATCAGATATTTCTGATCCCAAAACATTTAATTTTGCCTCCAAGTGCATGCCTAATTCATAAGAGAGGTAGCCTGCTAAATGGTAACCGTTTCCATGATAATGCAGAAGTTTCTGCATGGCTACACGAATTGAATTGGAGTCATATATAGTGATAATATCAATTGGGTCTGTGTAAAATCTAGTTTTTTGGGTTATTTGATCATCCAAAAAAATATATGAATCAGAGTTTTCCATATTTAGCGCTTAAGCACTCATTGCCTAAAAGGCAAACCCTTCAATGAGTCCACCATAAAAACTATTACGTGCTTTCAGGATTTTTTTTGAATGCTCCTGAAAGCAACGTCGAAAGCTAATTTGAGTTCCTGGTGCTATTTGCCCTAAGAGCCATTTATCTGCTTGTATAACTTGAAGTGCTCTTGGATAACCTCCGGTACAGTGACCATCAGCAAGCATCAAAATGGGCTCTCCATTGGTAGAAATTTGTAGTGTTCCAGGAAGTAAAGGTGAGCTTGTCATTGAGATTGGCACTTCTGTAGTTATTTTATCTCCTTTTAAACGGGAACCCATTCTGTCTGTTGAGTTAGTAGCGTGAAAGGGGCTAACGAATAAGTGCCTCTGGCTAGGTTTATCTAACATTTTCCATTCAGGCGCTGGAAGCGATCTCAAAACAACATGCCTTGATAACCTTGGAGTAAATCCATGTGGTATTTTACGTTTAGCACTTCTAGGACGGTTGCTTGATATTAATTGATCTCCTACTTTGAGAACACAGCCATTAAGTCCGCCTATTTTAGCGGGTAGATATGTCGAGGAACTATTCATAAACTTTGGTGCTTTCAAACCCCCAGCGATGGCTATGTATGACCTACAACCATCCCTGGCAAAGCTAAGCGTAAGAATATCACCTTTTTCTACGCCAAAGGCAGAAAAGTTGGTAACGTTTTGTCCATTTACTTGCGCCCACATTTCAGCTCCAGCAATGGCTACCGTATTTGAAGATTGAAACTTAATATGAAGGCCCCCTAGGGTGCATTCTATTGCTAAAGCATCCCAGCGATTACCTGCCATCCAATTAGCTAAAGCGAAACACAGTTTATCAGCAGCTCCACTCGAAGGAACTCCTAGGTGCCGCATACCTGGCCTTCCAGCATCCTGCAAAGTAGTTTGCGTGCCGCCACTGAGTACTTCAATCATGAGAAAATAGCTTTAGATGATGGAATAAACTTTATTTTATCTCCTGCTCGCAAAAGGAAGGGTTTTTCGCGGTTTTTATCAAACATTTTGTGCGGGGTTCTACCTATAATTTGCCAACCACCTGGACTATCGAGACCATAAATACCTGTTTGCCACCCTGCAATACCGACGGACCCGGCAGGTACAAAAGACCTCGGAGATTTATGACGTGGATGTTTAAGAGAACTTGGTATTTCCGAGAGAAAGCAGAATCCTGGTATAAAACCCATCATACAAACCCTATAAGGCTGGGCGCTATGAATTTCTATGATTTGCGACTGATTAAGACCGCTTGATTTCTTTATGGCGGCCATGTCTGGACCATATTTCCCTCCATATACTACAGGCACCTCTATTACTTTACTCTCTGTTATTTCTATTGAGGCTATCTTTTTAATTGCGGCTGCTATCTTTTTTTTTGCCTTTTCTATGGATATACCGGTCATATCAAAACAACACAGAAGACTGTCGTACCCTGGTACAAGTTCTTGCCAGTCGGGCTTTAAAGATAGAGTCTTAGAGAGCTGATGGATACGATTGTTTATTTCTAGAGAAAAACTATTGGCTTTAAACTGTACAAGTAAGGCGCTATCTCCATATTCTATGATATCTGGGGTTAGTTCATCACTAGACATTTGCGAAAGCCATAATTTTAATACCAGATTTCTCTAATTGATTTCTTATTTTTTTTGCTGTTCTTAGCGCGCCTGGGCTATCACCGTGGAGGCATATTGTATCAACTTTAATGGGCATTTTTTTTCCTGATGCGGTTATAACAGACTGGTTTAATATTATGTTCTTTGCTTGTGAAATTCGTTCATTTTGTTTTTCAATGACCGAGCCTTTTATATCACGATTCTGTAGGTGCCCATCTTCAGTATAGCGCCTATCTGCAAACCCTTCAGACACATACTTAAGGCCATATTTTTTTGCTGCAATTTTCATTTCTGAATTTGGACCTCCTAAAAAAATAAGGTTTTGCTTAAAGCTAGAAATTGCGCGTGCAATTATATCTGCTTTTTCCGTGTCTTTCATTGCATCATTGTACAATGCCCCATGCGGTTTTACATATCTTACTCGTTCATTAGCAGATTCTGCTAAATTAATTAACTTTGATATTTGATTTACCAATGTCAGGTTTAGTTCTTGTGCTCCAATATCCTTGCCAATTTTAAAAGACTTTCGTCCAAAGAATTCTCTATCAGGATAGGAAGGGTGAGCGCCGATTACGACATTATGCTTTTGAGCGCCGAAGATCATTCGCCTCATCGCTTCATCTGAGCCTGCATGCCCACCGCATGCAATATTAGCCGAACTGATATACTGTAACATTTCTATTTCATCATTTACCCACTCGGGGTTGTCGGCTTCTCCAAGATCTGCATTTAAATCGATAGACTTCATAGTTCTTTTTTAATCATAATTTTTGGTTTTAAAATACTTAATCATATTTCTTTTCCACAAACATACCCACTTGCCCAAGCCCATTGAAAATTATGGCCTCCAAGGTGCCCTGTTACATCTACTACCTCGCCAATAAAATATAGTCCCGGTACACTTTTGGTTTCCATAGTTTTCGATGATAATTCTTTAGTGTCTACACCGCCTTTTGTAACCTCTGCCGTACGGAAACCTTCTGTTCCAGCCGGTTTTACGTGCCATTTATTAACCATTAGTGCTAAATTTATCAGTGCTTTATCATTCATATCGGCTAACCTAATTTGTTTGATATAGCTCGTTATGTATTCCGCTAACCGTGAGGGTAAGTATTTTGAAAGCCATACTTTAGGGCTCTGCCGCGGTGATGTTTCTCGGGCTAATTTGAGCTCCTTTAATATATCTGTTTCTGGAGCTAAGTTTATATTTATGTGACCACCTGCAGTCCAATAAGAACTGATTTGTAATATAGCAGGCCCAGATAAACCTCTGTGTGTAAAAAGAAGCGCTTCATCGAATGAAATGTTTTCATTTTCAACACGGCTGCTGGCGCTTACCCCAGCTAAAGTTTTCAGTGGCTCTTTAAGTGAATCTGTAAAAGTGAGAGGAACTAGTGCAGGTTCAGGGTTTATAACATTGAGACCAAAGTTTTTAGCTATTTTATACCCAAAGCTACTTGCTCCCATCTTGGGAATTGATGGTCCTCCACATGCGATTACGACTTTATCTGCTGTAAGTGTTTGATTTGGAGTTGTGACTGCATAACAATTATTAAACTTTTCTATACCATTCACTTCCGTCGAAAGTCTGATTTCGTTATTATAATTGTCACACTCATTAATAAGCATATCAATGATTTGTTGACTTCTTCCATCGCAAAAGAGTTGCCCTTTTGTTTTTTCATGAAAATCAATATTATATTTTTTAACCAATTGGATAAAATCTTCTGGGCTGTAACGTGAGAGTGCTGATTTCGCAAAATGCTCATTCTCAGATATAAAATTTTTGGGATTACAGTAAATGTTCGTAAAATTACAGCGCCCACCTCCAGAGATACGTATTTTCTCTGCAGGTTTATTCGCATGATCAATTATTAGCACAGATTTCCCACGTTCTCCTGCGGTTGCTCCGCACATTAAGCCTGCGGCCCCTGCACCAATAATTATGATATCAAAATGTGCTGACATATGAGTTGTTTAATCTATTTTATTTTGATGTCGAGTGATTGATTATCTACGCTAGACCGCCTTGAAACCCCTCAGTTTCGTCTTCATTTGTTAGTGCTATTTTTATTTTTCCTCTGCATGCCCATTGCTTACATTTTAATTTTTCTTCAAATTCGTCTAAGAATAGTTGACGCATATATGATTTATGTAAATGGTATGAAGCTCGCTCATACCAAACATAGCTACATTTAGAACAACGCGCTTCTATGAGCTCATCACTTTTCATATCGAGAAGTTGAAGCTTCTTCTTCCAGCTCACCAGAAGTCCTCCGCACGTGGTATCCGCGTAAAACTAATTTTCCCCCCAAGATTCCCACCTGCCGGTAATTCCCAGGGGCCCATAGTTATGAGAGATTTTCCATAACGTGAATTCAAATTATCGACAGTAGTAGTAACTTTTTTCCATTTTTGTCTTTCGAAATCATCGTCGATGAAAATATCTAGTTGTCTGCTATTAGCAGGTGTGAGGTCAGCAAGTGTAACTCCAATACGCATTATTTTCATCGATGACGGTACTTGTATTTTTGCTTTTTCCCATAAAGTATCTAATGCCTTTAAACAGGCTTGATCATCATTGGCAGCATAGAGTTTGTGACTGGATGACCAGCTATAATTACCTTTTTTATAGCCTTTCGTTAGGCCCATCCAGATGTAAAGTATTCCAGCGTTAAAATTTGCCCTTCGCATACGACGCGCAGCCTTTACTAATAAAAGCCGAGAACAATTTTTTGCATCAATAAAATTACGTAATGCAGGTGGTAATACTCGGCCATGCCCATACATATTTCTTTCTGATTTACTTGCCTGGATTTCATAACCGTGGAGGGCGTACCATAACCTTTCCCCTGTAACATTCCGCCATAACTTACGCATTTGCTTTGGTTCCGTATCCATCAATTTTTTGATTGAATATATACCCGCCTTCAAAAGCCGCTGTTCCATACGGCTTCCTATGCCGGGTATGTCGTCGAATGGTAAATCTAATAATGGTGCAGGCATTTGGTTCGGATGCCAAACGGTAACCCCATTAGGTTTATCGATTTTACAAGCAATTTTTGCTAAATGGCGGTTAGCTGCGAAACCAATTGAGCATGTGATATATTTACCGACACCCTGAGCTAATGCTACTTTTATATCCATCGCTGTTTTATAAGGATTCTTAATATCTTTTTTGTCGAGTTTACAGCAAAGCTCATCTATTGATTTAACAGCTGATATTGGGATTATGCTATTAATTTCGGCTAAAAGTGCATTGTGCGCTCTTCGATACAGGTCAGGACTCTGCGGTTGTAAAATCAATTCGGGACATAAGCGTTTAGCATCGCTGACATTCATTACATTTTTTATACCGCGAGCTTTTGCTTCTTTAGAGCAAGCAATAATACATGTATGTGTAGTTCCGCTAAAGGGTACTATCCCGACGGGTTTTTCCCTCAGTGCAGGGCGTGCCTGTTGTTCTACGCTGGCAAAAAACCCATCGAAGTCTAGGTAGAGCCATTCTATTGTTTTGGGTTTACGCACGGTTTATTCACTCATTAAGATGAATAAATAAATAAGAACAAAAAGTGAACATGAGTCAAGTGTGATATGATTTTAACGTCACATGTTTGTGGATAAACCTTTGCGAGATTTAGAAATCGTTGTTAACGGTAAGTATGAAACGATTAATGATATTTATATTTTTTTCTATAGTGTTGATCTCATGTCAGATGCAATCTGAGCAACTAGAACCAATAACTACGGACATACATTTTAATTCTAATATTGATTACACCCTAGATCAGACAACCTCCTCTTATACTGTAATCAACCGACATGATTACATGGATCGCTTGCACGGGTTTTGGCTGGGCCAATCTATTGGAAATTGGACGGGGCTTGTGACAGAGATGGATAAGATTGGCGGACCAGGTCCTCATGGTGATTTTTACACCCGCGAAGATTGGGAGAAACCGGACCAACCTGCTATTTGGGGCGAAGGCAAAGCAAGTGATCTATCCCCTAGTATTGATTTTGTTTTTAGAGGTGAAAATGAGATCTGGGGGGCCGATGATGATACTGATCTCGAATATATGTATCAATTTGCTTTATTTAAAAATCAAACAAGCTTACTCACTGCCGAGCAAATAAAAACAGCCTGGATTGATCACATTTATGACGAAAAAAAGGTTACACCTTACGGAAAAGATAATGAGGTTTACCAAAACTACCTTTGGGTTTCTAATCAACGCGCTCATGAATTAATGCTGGAAGGGATGCTTCCGCCGCATACAAGCAGCCCCGAAAACAACCTACATGGAGATATGATTGATGCGCAATTAACAACTGAAATTTTTGGATTTTTTGCACCAGGTCATCCAGATGTTGCGCTTAAAATGGCGGCATTACCTATTCGTACAACTGCAAGCGGTGATGCCGTATATGCTGCAGAGTTTTATGTTATTTTGTATTCTCTTGCAGCAACCGTAAACACTTCTGTTTCAGTAAAGGATAACCTTCATTCAATGCTGAAGGAGGCAAGGCGACATCTACCAGAGATTTCATACACCGCAGCTATGTATGATTTTGTTAAGGGTGAATATGATAAAGGAACAAAGTGGGAAGATGTTCGCGATGAACTGTATATGAAATACCAAGTGAGGCAGGAAGACGGCTATAATATTTCTTCGCGAAATTTATATTGTAATGGATGTTTTGCGTCTGGTATTAATTTTGGCGCAAGTTTGATTAGTTTATTTTACGGAAATGGAGACATTAAGGAAACCATCAAAATTGCAACTTTGTGCGGTTGGGACTCTGATAACCCCGCTGCCACATGGGGAGGTTTAATAGGCTTCATGCTTGGAAAAGATGGTGTGGAAGATGCTTTTGGACGTACGTTTTCAAAACAGTTTAATATTCATAGAACTCGCAAAGGTTTTCCTAATAAAGGAATAGATGATTTCGATAATATGGCAAGAATGGGCGTTATTGTGGCAGACCGAGCAATAAAAGAATTACTTGGCGGACGATTAAGTGAGGATAAATCTGAATGGATAATCCCATAGTTTAAAGGGGGTAGCTTACTAATTAAAAAATAAGTATTGTGCAAAGAATGCAAAAAAACCGCCAACTAAAAATGCAACTACACTTGCCCACCATACAATCCAGCTGATACGACGTGTTTTTGTACAAGCAAGAGCTTTTATGGGATCTGTAGGACAAGGTGCATTTCTTGATCGCCATTGCATGTAGCCTGATAGAGCAATCATTAAACCTGCAAATAAAAAGACCCAAGTTTTGTTTTTTCCTAACCATGTAATTTGGGGTACTGTCTCAATTATACCCGCCATAACTGCACCCGCCCCAATACTAACTAGTAAGGCAGGTAAAGCGCAGCAGATGAGTGTGCCTGTTGATGTAAAGAGAGACAAAAAAGCGGGCATGGATGAAGGCGATTTTATTTTATCTTGATTTTGGGTAGTATAATTCATGCCCCGCCTTCGAGTTGTGTTTCAACTAGTGAGTAACCTGATTTACGAATTAGCTTGGCTACAACTGCATTAGATAGCATTTGACCTTCTTTTAAAAAAATCCGAACTTCTCCTGCATCTAGATCAACTGTTAAAGCTTTTACAGCCTCTTCTTTCTGAAAAACTTTCTTTAAAGCTTGAGCACAAAAGTCACACACTAAACCGTTTACAGTTGCGACAATTGTTGGACCACCAGTTGTAATGGAAACATTTGACGTGCTTTCCTTATCCATTTCCGGATGATCATGGTCGTCGTGGTTCATTTGATCGTGTTTCATTTCAGAGTGATCATGGTCGTCATGTCCGTCATGTCCGTCATGGTTCATTTGATCGTGGTTCATTTCAGAGTGATTATGATCGTCATGGTTCATTTCATTTTGTTGGGCATAAACGGGCTGCGAAAGTATTATAATAGAGGCAAAAGCCCCAATAATTTTTAGCGTTTTCATTTTTCTTTTCCTTTTTTTATAAAACTCAAAATCTTACAATCCAATTGGCAAGCCATTCTTCATGTTCAATTGTATAACCAAGCTCGAGCATTTGTACGCCTTTGAAAAGACGAACAAGAGGAGTAGTTGTTGTAGGTTTATTACTTTCAGGGTGATTTTCTACTTGGACCATTAGCCATGTGTGCAAGTCACCGTAATTTCCAATATAAGGTGCAATACCTAATCGACCGCTATGATGAATACTTTGATTGTCAGCATAATCAGTTGCACGAATTCTGTATTCAGTGAACCATCGTCGTGTTTCCCAATCCATTGCGAGCTCAGTAAATCCAGCTATTTGAGCACCATTTTTACCGAAAGGTTGAGCTTGCCCAACTCCTGCTTTGACATAGAAGTTTGCTTGAGATTTTCGTCCATTCCAACGTTTCACAAGACGGTTATATTGAACTCCTGTAAAAGTAATATCTTCTTGCCAGTTTCTTTCTATATACATACCAATTGAGTCTGATGCAGTTGGTGAGTAATGAGCATGAATAGACGAATAGCTCCCATTGCTTTTTTGCATAAATGTCCATCCACCCGGATAGGAAACTGGTCGTGCATGTACTGTTCCACTTAATGAAACTATAATAACTAGTATTAGCACTAAGCGGAAAGCCATTACTTCTTTCGTCCCCCTAATACGGCTACAAGTTCTTCAACTTTTTCGCGGCGTTGTTCTATATCTTTTGATTTTAAGGCGGTTTCAACGCAAGTATCTAAATGATCATCAAGAACTATAGCCTCTAGGCTTGTTAATGCTGATTTAATGGCTTGGATTTGCCTTACGACATGAATGCAATAGCGGTTTTCATCAATCATCTTAGCAACACCTTTAACTTGGCCCTCAATACGGGCTAGTCGTTTGCGTGATGCTATATTTGTTTCTTGTCTCATATATTATACCCCCTGGGGGTATATGCCTTAAGTTATTCTATATGTAAATATTTATTTGCACTCAGCTATTTAAAGAATTTAGGTCCCGCGATTCTTACAAAAGAACTGGAGAAAACAATAAGGGCTGTGAGGAGTAATCTTTTTATCTTCTACCCTTAACAAGAGACTAGTGGCTTGCCAAGGACGGGGTAGTGGTGCGAAATGCATATAGATTTGTTGTTAGTTCCAGCCTTTGGTCCATTTGAAACTATAGGCATAAAAGAATCCGCATATGGCTAGTCCAATACTCCATCCCGCCAGAACGTCTGTAAACCAATGCACGCCGAGTAAGAGTCGGCTTAATCCAATTAGAATGGGTAAGCAGGCGGTGATTAACAGAATAGTAATTCTTCCTTTGCTTATTTTTAGCATGGAAAAAATAAGTAATGCACCGAGGATATACACTACTGTAGAACGCAAGGCGTGCCCGCTGGGAAAAGCAGGGCTCACGGCGTGAATGAGATGGTAGGCTTCATCTGGACGTGCCTTGCCAAAGATGTGCTTTAAGCCGCTGGATAGTCCAAATGATAGAGCGACGGCTACAAACCAAACTAGGGACAGCTTGTAGCTTTTCTTAAAAATAAGAAAAGCGAGCACACATAAACCTATCAGAATAAGCGTTAGGCCATCCCCTAAATGTGTAATGAAACGCGTTAAATCTAAGATGAAGTTACTATCGGTTTTTTCTAAGCGAAAGTTATCCAAAACCCATTGATTAATGGAACTAATACCAAACATTAGCGATACTCACAAAGATGAAGAGATGTGGGTCATAACATAGATCATATATAGATTAGTAATAAATTATACTATATAAATCAATGTTTTAGTTACTTGTTCTGGAGGTGAGGATGGGATTCGAACCCACGTTAGGCTATTAACCTAAACACGCTTTCCAAGCGTGCGCCTTAAACCACTCGGCCACCTCACCACAAGAACGGTTTCGAGATAGTGCGATATAAAGAGTTTTTATGACTTCTCAAGCTGTTTTATCATAGTTTAAATGAAAGGTTACTAATCCTGTATTACTTGATATATCTGTCTTCATGAAACAGAAATTTCAGGTTATTAAGGCATTACGAAATACACCGCTTTTTATTTTTGGGGATCACGCCTCAAGATATATTCCAGAGAAGTATGGTAATTTAGGCCTTCAAGACGAAGATTTATGCCGTCATATAGCGTGGGATATAGGGACAGAAGTTATTGTTAGAGAGTTATGCAAAATATTTAAATGCTCCGGACAGATAGCTAGTGTGTCGCGATTATTGATCGACCTCAACCGTGCTTTAAGTTCTCCCGGCTTAATACCGATTGTAAGTGATGGAACCACTATAAAAAGAAATATGGACTTATCCGAATTAGAACGAAAAGAACGCATTGATAATTTTTATAAGCCGTATCATGCAGGAATTAACGACTCTTTGGATAAGCTTGAAAACCCCCTTGTAATATCAATTCATAGTTTCACAAAAAAGCCAAAATTGAATGATACTAGAATTGTAGATGTAGGGCTGCTTGTTAAACATGATGAGCCATCAGCTAAAAGATTTCAAAATCAATTAAGTTTACATGGAGCTCATTTAATCCTAGGT
>Ga0206131_10004365_pt1 | contig 15550 bp, 15 predicted proteins | sample Helgoland_Spring_FD_148636 | JGI IMG/M metagenome (GOLD analysis project Ga0206131, IMG submission 148636) | Pelagic subsurface seawater microbial communities from Kabeltonne, Helgoland, North Sea - Helgoland_Spring_Bloom_20160517_1 | ecosystem: Environmental > Aquatic > Marine > Epipelagic ...
GGCATGTTGTATGTTTCGCCGTATGCGCGCACGAAATGATCCGAGCTGGCTTTAGAGGCGGAGTAAGGTGAATTAGGATCGTATGCTGAGGTTTCGGTGAATAGGCCTTCCTCTCCTAAACTGCCATAGACTTCGTCTGTACTGATGTGGTAAAAGAGTTTGTTTTCCCATTGGTCTTGCCAAAGCGTTTTGAATGCGTTTAGCAGATTCATGGTGCCTAAAATATTGGTTTTGGCAAAGGCGAGGGGATCCGAAATAGAGCGATCAACATGCGACTCTGCAGCTAAGTGAATGACATAATCAAATTGCAATTTTTCAAAGAGGTTTTCGACAAAAGTCAAGTCGCAAATATCGCCATGAATGAAATTGTAATGAGATAAATCAGAGATGTCAGCAACATTTTCAAGATTGCCAGCATAGGTCAGTTTATCAAGATTATAAATTTGATAATTGGGATATTTATTTGCCATCAGTCGCACCACATGACCTCCGATAAAACCAGCGCCTCCAGTAATTAATATATTTCTTTTATTCATGTGAAATCACGTGGAATTATGTAAGCAAATATCGGTTAATCAAAATTAACCACAAAAAGTAGGAATTAGGATGTTTTGAGCACATCATCACTCGGTTTAATGTTTTCCGGTGATTGTGATCTGAAGCGTGCCTTATGCAGCGCAACTGGAAACATGGCTAAACCCAATGCAAGAGTCATCATAAGCAATAAGTGCCAATGAATGCTCAGGTTTTTCGTTGCAAAAGTTATAACGATTAAAGACAAGGTGTAAAAAATGATCAAAGCGGTAGCCTGAATATGGGACATCCCTAAATCTATAAGTTTATGATGAATGTGATTCCTGTCTGGCATAAAGGGACTTTTCTTTTTCGAAATTCTCGAAAGCATAACACGCAAAACATCAATAAGTGGGTAGGCCAAGACACTCAAAATATAAACGGGTGCGTGAGAGATGATAGAAGCATCCTCGAATTTTAAACTAAGACCCATGAATTGTACAGATTGGAAGGCAATACAAATGCCAATAACCATAGATCCTGAATCTCCTAAAAATAGTTTTTTTGTTTTTGAAAAATTTGAAAAAAGAAAACCTACTAATGAACCAATCAACGCAAAATTTAAGATCACCAGATCATATCGATTGATAAAAGAAAAATAAACACCAAAGAAAAGGCTCGCAGAAATTCCTAGGCTGGATGCCAAGCCGTCAATGCCATCAATTAAATTGAAAGCGTTTATGATCAATAAATACACGAAAAATGTAAAGATTATGGCTATGGTATTTGGGAGTGTGTCTATACCAAAAATTTCAAAGAAATTATCTAAATACCCATGAGTTGGTAAAACAACTATGGCCACACTTGTAAACTGAAAAAGAAATTTAACCCAGGCTTTCATATCGATTAAATCATCTACAAATCCAGTGTAGAAAATTAAGGTCAGACCTGAAATGAACGCCAAGACACCTCCTGGCTTGTCAACCATATCAAAAAAACTTTCAAAATTATTGAAAGCGATCAACGCCACAAACACAGATGCGGTTATGCAGGTTGAGAAATATAATCCAACGCCACCAAATTGCGGTACTGGAATTTCATGACTACTTCTGGAATTGGGTTTAGAAAATAATCTTTTCGATATGCCTATAAAATGGATCAACTTGTAAGCTTGCCGAGAGGCAAAAAAACTCACAAAAATTACTAACGGTATCATCATTTTAAAATTATGACTTAGTAGGTAGATAGGTTGGTTTATTAGAGAACAGATTAAGTTAGATTAAATTTGGGTATTGCAAATATAAGAAATTCTTAAAAAGATTAACTCATGTATCTCTTATTCAAAAAAACTCAAGCTAAAAAGAAGTTGGTTAATAAAAAATAATATGAACTTTAATCAAGAAGGTTATTTTAACAATTCTCTTTTACATCATAAATCATGCCAATTATTGAATTATTCTAACGTCACTTAGGATTTATTTTTTAACGGAAATGATTTTATTTGAAAAGTGATAATCGAAATACGTCGATCCTCTTCATATTTACTTTTAATGAAAACTGATTTGTCAGACTGGGTTATAAATTTAAGGAGATCGGCAATTTTTAAAAGTTCGTAGTTGATTATTTTGTAAATGTGGTTGGGGTGTAAATTGGGATTGTATAAAAAATCATATAAATCGCTTGTTTTAAAGGACGGGTTTTGAGCAATATATGACAAGATTTTTTGTGTGTTGTCTGGCACTCTGTAAATTCTTCTTTTGTAACTTAAGTGATCTGATTTGAGGATGATAAAACGTTTTTTTCTGATCCTAAGAATGACAAAAAATGAGATTCCTAAAACAATAAAAAATATGAACAGAAAAAAAACATTGCTTTTAAAGGGGGAGTCATCGTAAATAGGCGATTTTCTCAATAGGATTCCCAAAAAATCAGTTGTTAAAATCTTTTGGACACCCATGTATTTTTTAGATTTTGACACGAAATAGATATACTCTTCATCAAGGGCGATGCCAGACTTTATATCCACATCACCGATCAAATTGGATTGATAAACTTTAAAAACGTTTTTTTCCCAATCAAATACAGTAACGTGGTCATTGCCTAATAACATTGACGCAGGACCGCTAAGGATGGGTGTTCCTTCTAAATCAAAAGAAGTGTTGTTAGGTTGCCACATTTTAGTTTTAAAATCGAAAGTATAGGGTGTCCGGATTTTTTCACTAATAAGTGGGGAAATGGGGTTTAATGTTAGTCCATTAAAGAGGATTAGTTTAGAGTTGGAGTAAAAATAGGTGTGGCTAAAACTTCGAGGGGGTAATTCTGACTCTGGATTGATTGGATAGAGCTCCCATTCTTTTGTGGTCAGATCCCAAAAGATGAGTTTGTTGTTGGCATCCCAATAGCCGTGTCCTCCAAATTTGAAAATGGTGTCTTTATGTTTGAAAATAGCCGCATTTATGTGAACATCTTTCATGTTAGAACGATCAACTCGTTCATCGATTGCGCCTTTAATCTTATGCACTTCGCCGTCGCCATTACCTACTAAATATAAAGTGTTTTTCAGCGAAAAAGGTGTAAATCGTTTAATGTTAATGATGGGACTGTCCATTGCTTTTCCAGTAGTAATATCCAATTTCGATTTGTTTATTCTGAAAATGGAGTCACTGGTTAATATTATAACATGATCTTTTTCTTCTGATATACCACTGAAAAGTTTGAATTCTCCGTCTAAAAAAGGAGGTGGAAATGGTAATAGAAAAACCAGTAAAAAATATAGTCGCATTGTTAGGATAGTAAAATGTTTATTAAATGTATGACGTAAATTTGATGAAATAAATCAATATTATGAAAAAATTTAAAATACTTTTCTTAGCAAGCTTATTAGTGTCATGCGCTGACCCTATTCAAGAGGATTTAATTGATTATGTTAATAATGGAATCCTTCCTCTGATCGAATCGGAAGAGGAAATTACCACGCTCATTGACATGATGGGCGAAATGGATGATGATGCATTAACTTATGAATTGCTTGAAAATAGTATTCTTCCAATGACCAGAGAATACTTAGAACAACTTCAAGCAGTTCGTCCTGCTACGCCTGAAGTTAGAGAACTCCATGAAATGGCCATTGAAATTTGGACTCTTAAAGAACGCGGATTGATTCAAATCTATGCGGCTTATGAAGAGGAAGATATGACTATGATTACTGCAGCTTTGGAGTCAATCGCTGAGTCTACAAAATTTGAGCGTCGTTTTGAAAACAAATTAGAGAGTCTAATGGTCGCACACGATGTTGAAATTCTTTAAACATCTAAAAGAAAATTAAGACTTATACCTTTTAATTGTTTTTTTGTTGTCTTTAGTTTTTCCTATTCTCTCTCAGCCACTTTGATTAAATTGATAAATGAGCACTTAATTGAGTAAATAGGTTTAGAAAGTATTTATGAACCGCAACTTACATTAACATGATGGTTGCGGTTTTTTTTGTTGGTTGTCATTTGAGATCTTAAAGTGACTATTTTAACTATATTTACGAACAAGAGCTAAAAACAAATCCTTTATATTTAATATAAACCATTTAATTATAGACTTTCCAACGAACCTATCTGCCATTGAGCGTAGAATTGAAGAAATTGATCCAGTGCGATATGCTTCATCTCGGAATTACGTTGATGGTGCAGTGACTTATTTAAGTCCCTATATTTCTAGAGGAGTTATTTCAACTCAACAAGTTTTTAACCATTTGACCAAACTAAGTCTTCCGTGGTATGCCATAGAAAAGCTTGTTCAAGAATTGGCTTGGCGTGATTATTGGCAAGAAATTTGGAATAATAAAGGTAGTGCTATTCATACTGATCTGAAGCACGATCAAGCGCCAATATCGAATTATGAAATTCCTGAAGGTATACTGATGGCGTGCACTGGTATTGATGCGGTAGATAAAGCCATCAAAGACCTTTACAAAACTGGTTATATGCACAATCATATGCGCATGTATGTCGCATCAATATGCTGTAATATGGCTAATTCCCATTGGCTACAACCTGCGCGATGGATGTATTCTCACTTATTAGACGGCGATTTGGCCAGTAATCACCTGAGTTGGCAATGGGTGGCTGGTGCATTTTCAAATAAGAAATACTATGCCAATCAGGATAATATCAACACCTATTTTCGAAGCTCTCAAAAGGGGACGTTTTTGGATATAGACTATAGTTTATTTGATCAACAAGAAGTTCCGAAAGCACTTGTCGAAACTGCTCCATTCCATTTCGAAACAAAATTACCAATTGTTGAAAGACCAATATTAGACAGAGACCTAACTACATTAATCTACAATTATTATAATCTTGATCCATATTGGTATAAAGGCCAAGAAGTTCAGCGTGTATTACTCCTCGAACCGTCGGTATTTAGTCAAAATCCTGTAAGTCAAAACGCCTTTGAATTCGCCTTGAAACTTTCCGAAAATATTGATGGCATTAAGATTTTTATTGGCGAATTTTCAGACTTGAAAAATCAAATTGACCATGAGAAAATTGTTTACAAACAACATCCTTTAAATCAACACTATTCAGGACAAGAAACATCTAGAGACAGTTTAAGTCTTGTCAACGGATATTATCCTTCATTTTTTTCATTTTGGAAAAAGTGTAAAAAAGAAATAAAGTACTGAAGTAATTTTATTTAAAAGTCTAAATATGATTTTAAAAACGGAGGACATAAAAAATCTCGATAGAATTTATAGGTTAAATTTAATCAACTCAGTTTCGGGCATCAAGCCTGCAAATCTCATTGGCACCAGGTCTGAATCTGGGCAAGACAATGTGGCAATCTTTTCTTCGGTAGTCCATTTGGGTTCTAATCCGCCTCAATTAGGTTTTGTAATGCGACCTCAAACGGAACCTTATACAGATACTTATGCCAATATTATGGAAACGGGATTTTATACCATTAATCATGTCATTGATTCCTTTGTAAAACGAGCACACTACACATCGGCAAAATTAAAATCCGAAGATTCAGAGTTTGATGTCATGTCTATTCAAAAACAATTTATTGAAAACTTTTTTGCACCATTCGTTCGGTCTAGCCCTGTTAAAATAGGCATGAAACATCTTAAGAGTATTTCTTTACCTAATGACTGTATCTTTATCATCGGTGAAATTATTCTTATTGATCTTTTAGACGCGTCGATTAACAACCTCGGGCAGTTGGATTTGAGTGCACAAAAAAGTGTTGGAGTTTCAGGGTTGAATACTTACCATAGGCTCCATAAAATGGACACCTTCCCATTTGTCCGTGAAAATGAAATTCCAAATTTCGATGACTAAACAGCAATTACCTTCAAAAATTTGTCCAGTATGTGGAAGGCCTTTCAGTTGGAGAAAAAAATGGGAACGTGACTGGGAGCAAGTAAAATATTGCAGTAAGAAGTGTATTAAAAATAAAACTAATGGGTAAAGCTATAAATTTGATTTTTCCGCATCAGTTGTTTAAAGACAGTCTATTAGTTCAAAACGGCCATGATGTATATCTCATTGAAGAGTACCTCTTTTTTAAGCAATATCTATTTCATAAGCAAAAAATCACTTTTCATCGTGCATCTATGAAAACATATCAACTTATGTTGGAGGGTCAGGGTGTCAAGGTGCTTTATATTGATTCTGGACATAAATTGTCTGATATACGCAATTTTAGCTCAGAAATTAAAGACAAAGGTATTGATTCCGTATTTTATATTGATCCTACAGATGATTATCTTAGTTGTCGTATAAATGTATTGTCTGAGTGGTGCGAACTTAGTGTCGTCGACAGTCCTCTTTTTATCAATTCCAATGACGACCTCTCAACCTTTTTTAGGTCTGATAAAAAATCATATTTTCAAACCACCTTTTATAAGCAGCAGCGTCTAAAGCATCATATTTTAATAGATGAGCACAACCAACCCATAGGTGGTCAATGGACTTTCGATATTGAAAACCGCAAAAAATACCCTAAAGGGAAACTGCCCCCTGCCGTATTTTTTCCATCGGCTTCGCCAATTTGGGATGAAGCTTTAGAATATACGAATTGTCATTTTAAAGATAACCCCGGACATGTTTCAAGTCAAAGGATATATCCCATATCTCATCAAGAATCAATGGAATGGTTTCATCAGTTTTTGACATATAGATTCTATGATTTCGGACCATATGAAGATGCTATAGTAATAGGTAATTCTATTTTAAACCACAGCGTGCTATCACCACTTCTAAATGTAGGCCTTATATCACCTCAAGAAGTCGTTCATCGGAGTCTTGACTGGGCTAAACAGGAACAAATACCTATTAATTCTGTAGAAGGTTTTGTTCGTCAATTGATTGGTTGGCGAGAATTTACTCGAGGCATGTATATGTGCAAGGGCCGTTTCTCAAGAAGCCAAAATTATTGGGGTTTCAAGAGAAAAATTCCAGCTTCGTTCTATGACGGTACTACCGGGATTGAGCCAGTTGATAATGCAATCAAAACCGTTCTCGCCACAAGCTATTGTCATCACATTGAACGATTGATGGTTTTGGGCAATTTCATGCTCTTATGCGAATTTGATCCTGATGAGGTTTATAGGTGGTTTATGGAATTATTTATTGACGCCTATGACTGGGTAATGGTACCCAATGTTTATGGCATGTCACAATTTGCCGATGGTGGTACTTTTGCCACTAAGCCATATATTGGCGGCTCGAACTACATTAAGAAAATGAGTAACTACAATAAAGGTTCTTGGGAAGAGGTTTGGGACGGGTTGTTCTGGCGTTTCATTAGTTCGCACGAAAATTTCTTTTTAAAAAATCCACGAACTTCGATGATGGTTTATTCATTTCGTAAAATGTCAGATGAAAAACGCCATGCGCATATTAGTAAGGCAGAGTCGTTTATTAAGAACTTATAACAGATGTAGAAGTAACTCTTTTGTATTATGTAATTTTAACCAAGAATCAATAACGAATTATAGTGATGAAAAAGCTAATAATTATTCTAATATGTTCATTTTCAATTAATACATATTCTCAAGAGATAACCACTTATTATTTGATCCGACATGCTGAAAAAGATCGCAAAGATATATCAGACTCCAACCCGGCTTTAACTGCACAAGGTCAAAAAAGAGCGGAACGCTGGTCTGAAATTTTCAAACATATCAATTTTGATGCAGTCTATTCAACCGACTATCGGAGAACCATATCAACGGCTAAGCCAACAGCAGAAGCTAGGCAGTTGGAAATACAATTTTACAATCCGAGAACGTTGTATTCAGAAGATTTTAAAAAAGAGACTTTAGGAAAAACAATCTTGGTGGTTGGACATTCAAATACTACTCCTGAATTTGTAAATGCTATTATTGGAGAAAACCGATATGAGCAAATAAACGACAATAATAATGCTAATATTTATATTGTAACTGTTATGAATGGGATAGCTACTTCAACTCTATTATCACTTTAACTGACAAGATTATATTTTCGGTTTAATTTTGATCAATCTGTTAAATGTTTTTACGCTTTTCATTTTATTTTTTAAATGAAAATCAGTATATTGGCTTAAAATCATAATGAAAATTTGAAATGAAAAAATTACTTCTCTTTTTAGTGGTATTGGTTTACTCTTGTGGAAATACCTCCTATTTTGAAGGTGTGGGCATCCCAGCTAGAGAATCTAATCGCGGTGATTATGGTATCGTAAATCTTGATGGTGAGCTCGTTGTCGATTTTGAGTTGGACGAAAGACCTTCTATCATGGTCGAGAATTGGGCGCATTTTGAAAACATTGATGGCGGGATAAGTTATGTGAATAGCCAAGGCGAATATGTAAGCACAACACATGAGTCGTCTTTATTATCTAACGAAGGTCACGTTTTAGTTCGTCTTAATGACGGCCAATTAGCCCTTTTGAATAATGAATTAAAGTTAGTCCACACGCTAGTGGGTATTGAGGAAGCCGGCTCGGTATCAGAAGGTTTAATTAAGGTCAAAAACAGTGATGGCTATTGGGGTTTTATAAATCTTCAAAATCAAGAAGTTATAAAACCTAAGTATTATGATGTTAAATCCTTTAGAGAAGGACTAGCAGTAGTAATGGAAGAAGGTGAGGATGAAGTGTTATATGGCGTTATCGATACTAAAGGAAATGAAGTAATTGGAATGACCTCGAAATATAGCTATTTAACATCTTTTTCAGAAGGATTAAGCATATTCGAAAAAGACGATCGAATGGGGTATTTAAATACTGAAGGTAAAGAAGTTATTTCCAGTGATAATTGGCGTGAAGCATGGCCATTTTTTAATGGAATGGCTACGGTTGAAGGTTCTGATCGTGAGTATGGGCTCATAGATACTGATGGTGAATTTTTAATTAAAACACGTGAATTTATGCCGATTAAACTTTATAACGACTTAGCCATTAACCGTGGCTCAAATCGAAAATATGGGTTTATGGACATTGATCGTAAGTTGGTGACTAGAACTGAATTCGAGGAAATCATGCCTTTTTTAGGTCAGGGTGCATATGCAAAAGACGGCAGTGAATGGATGTATATAAATAAAGATGGTGACGATATCGGTGAATTTAAGGAGAGTATTCGCTTGCTATACCATGAAGAGTTCACAGAGTCAATCTATAAACACAATGCGCCTTTTGATTTGGATCAAACGTTAAGTAGCACCTTTGTTGATTTGAATGCGTTTTATGATGAAATTATTGATCCTAACTATGGTTTTCTAAGTAAGTTTAACAATAATGAGAATTTTGACACTGACTTTCTTGATGGCCTCATCAAAGACAAGTTTGACCTCACCACCTCATCATCTGTCCTAGATAATATTTCTAAGTATACCAGCCGAATAGATACTTATGCCATTTATGGAACACATATGGAATATGATGAAAACATTAAATTTTCGATACGATTCTACTTTGACAATACTGTCGTAAATAAGGAAAAATCTGATTTCAGATCGGTTAATCCTGAAGCGAAATTAAGATCCATCAGAATCAATTTGAGGTTTCAAAATAAGGGATATGGTCGAGGTGCAGAATTACAAGGCAAATTGTATGCTATTATCAATAAGAAATTGAACAATGAAGATTGGAGTGATTACTATGAGGACTTTTATACCTCAGATGGACGAACGATTTCATTATCATCTGAATACTCTAATTTATATTTGATTATTGACTATCCTGAAGTTGATTAAGTTATTAATTTTCGTACCTTTCGCGCTCAACATCTAAAATGCCGTGTGAAAATGAATAAAATTACTTTACTTTCTTTACTGATTGGTTTTTCAACCTATGCTCAAAACAACGTAGATTTTGAGTCTGGTGGGGTAGGAACCGATTGGACATGGGTCGTAGACCAAAATGGAGCCAATCCAGCATTGGTAATAGAATCTAATCCAAATACAACTGGTGTGAATACTTCAGCAACGGCAGCTAAATTTACTGCTACTGCAGGTGGAGAGCCATGGGCTTTGACGTATACGGATAATATTGGCTCTATTACTTTTACGGAAGACAATAGCATCGTAAAGATGATGGTTCGTAAAAACGTTGCAACTTCAGTGGCTATTAAATTTGAAGATTCAGCAAATCCTGCTTTCTATAAACAAATAGAAATGTCAAATACTGTTACGAATGGTGATTGGGAAGAACTAACCTTTGATTTTAGTACTGGAATAGGCAATACTTATAATAGAATGGTAATCATTCCTGACTTTTTAGCCCGTACAGAAGATCATGTGTTACATTTCGACGAAATTTCGTTTAACAGTGGAGGCGTGGTTGATAACTATAGTCTTGAAGATATTGATTTTGAATCAACCGGATTTGGCGCAGCATGGGTCTGGACTACAGACAACAACGCCACAGATCCAGTGCTTGAAATCGTTCCGAATCCTAACACAACAGGAGCCAATTCTACAGCGACTGCTGCAAAATTTACATCCTTAGTTGGAGGAGACCCATGGGCTTTAACTTTTACAGATAATGTCGGTACATTTACCTTCACAGCTGAAAATAGCATCGTTACTATGATGGTTTTAAAAACAGTAGCAACGAATGTTGGTTTGAAAGTTGAAGGCCCTGATCCAAATGGTGGTGCAGGCGTCATTTATAAAGAAATTCAAATTCCAAATACCGTCACAAACGGCGATTGGGAATTATTGACCTTTGATTTTAGTTCAGAAATCGGAAAGACCTTTAACCGTTTGGTAGTTATCCCAGATTTTTTGGCACGCTCTGAAGATCATATTAATTATTTTGACCAAATTTCGTTTGGTAACGGAACACTTAATCTTGAAAATTTTAGTGTTGAGGCAGTAAAGATGTTCCCAAATCCTGCTCATAACGTGGTTAGTTTTTCAACATCATCAAATGATCCATTAAACATTACGATCCACGATATTTTAGGAAAACAAGTCATGCGCCGATCCGCAGTGCAAAGAGATCTAAATATCTCTGCTTTAAAACCAGGTCTCTATTTGGTGACCATGACTCAGGGGCAAAATACAACCACTAAAAAACTGTTGGTAAACTAGTTTAATATTTTTTATTGGCTTTAAAGGAAAGGGTTTCATTCGAGACCCTTTTTTGTTACAACTTAGTCAGTAAGACAAATGAGTCTAAACAAAATTCGCGATAACAACATAATACCGATCTTAAAAATAAAGTCGGACTAAGAAATTAGTGGTAAGGCCTAACGATTTTCTAGTAAATTTATTGACTGTATTATCAGATTGTGCACGATAGTAGTGGTTGATCACATTTGATGTATTAAATATATTCCACACAGAAGCGCCAATCTCTAAGCGTCGGATAGCGTTTAGTTTTATTTTATATATACCTGAAGCATCCACCCTATAATAATCAGGTAATCGAATGCTATTGGCACTGTCAAAATTGACTTCGTCATCGAAAATATTGTTACCCTCTTGCACAGTTAAAACCCTTGTAAGATCTTGTTATACCATCATCGCATTTTATATTTTTCTCAATTGATAATTCTTCATCCTCTGCTTGCTTTTGCTTAATTAAAGGAGCTAACCTGCGTTGTCTATCAGCTTCTTGTTCTTCCCTTATTTTTCTTTCTCTGTTGCGCTTAATATTGTTTAAAGTCCTTACAGTAATTATAACAATAACTACACTACAAATTATTAAAATGTAACTCTGCATTTTTAAATTGATTAAAGTAATTACTAATGTAGTAAATTGATTATAATCAATAGTCAGGTTATATACCTATTTCACAGCTAACCTTCAAAAAGGAAAACGGTCTAATATTCAATAAGGGGGTCTTATTTAAGAATGATGGTTGGGATTTTTTGACGTTTTTGTTGGGACTTAGGGTGATTTACCGTACGAAAACCGTACAAATATACAAATAAAAAAACCTTAACTATTTGATTGTAAATAGATTAAGGTTTTTGTATGTACCCCTTACGATTCCATTCTCGAACTCTTTCTACCAAAACCTAACAGACATCTACGATTTAAAGGAACTGCTATATAATGAGGGTATAGCGGATTATAATGGCTTACCCCTTATTAAACCTCATCAAAGTAATACTTTACTATTACCTAATGGATATTAAACTAATAAATAGGCAAGAGAATTTAAAACAGCCTATATATAAACAAACCTATAATAGTATTAAATAGTATCAGTTCTATAACAATTACAATGATTATAATATTGTTGCAGTGTTGTAAGTATACGTTGTTTAATGGGTTCTTAATTTACCAAAAGTAGTTGCTAGTTGCTATATATTATCAAGTTAACATAACATAATATAACAATGCCATTTACAAGCGATACAGGACGATTAGCGGGACAAAAGTCTAAACGAGGACAAGGACTAGCAGGCAAGGAGTTACGAGCGAAATTAAGCCTTATAACAAGCGATTTAATAGATGAAATAAACATACAAGATTTAACTACAGCAGAAAGAATTGCATTGCTGAGGGTTTTAGCAGCTTATACTATACCAAAACCACGCATAGAGGCAATAGAGCAAGAGACGCAGCAAATGTATTTTCAAGTTGAAATAATCGAATAAAGCTTTTTAGCATTCAATAGGTTGATTTTATGAGGTAACTGGAAATATTAGTTTAGCTTTGTTTATAGAAACATTAGAGGAAGAGAAGAATAAAAAATAAAGTAAATGTGGGGTGCAAACAAATGGACAGATGCTATGTTTAAAAAGCACTGGAAGGTTATTCTTTTTTTAGTTGCAATCTTTTTATTTGTGAAATTCCTAACCTAAACCATAGGCATATCTTCTTCTTTCAGTTCAGCTATTTCTAAACCTCTTAAGTAAGTCAGAGATACATTTATAGATGAATGTCCCATAGCCTTGAAATCATAGATAAGACAGGGGATGTAAAATAGTTTATCTACTTTTTTCCACTAATATTTGAGAATCGTTAAGAGTTTTTATTTAACTTTATTTTCTAAACCAACCAAAACCCACACTATAGTTGGGATTACAACAACTTAAATATGAAAAAACTACTCTTACTCTCCGCTTTATTAATCTTCGCTTGTAGTAGTGATGATAATAATTCTAATGATGGCTGCCCTATTGATTTTGAATGTAGTACAGCTACGGCTAATGATTTTTTAAGTCTTGATGGTGTCAATGATGAGTATCAATCAAATGTTTCTCAATATGGTATGCCTGTTTCTGATGGACTATATCAAAATAATGATGGGGGTTATTATTATTCTTGGGTATGGGCTGAAGATTGTATTTCGGTTTCCTGCAGTGATTGCTCATATGTAATTTTTGATGACTGCCCGTAATAAAAACTAACTAAATGAAAAAACTACTATTCACACTCGCTTTAATTGTTTTTTTTAACTCTTTTGGGCAAACTGTAGAGGAATACTTTAATAGTGGCTATGACAAAGCTCAAGTAAAAGACTACTACGGAGCTATTGCAGACTATACCAAAGTAATAGAGATTAACCCAAATTGCGTTTGATTTTTTAAGCGCCTGACGGCGCTGGTTTTAAAGACGGGGCTGCTTTTAGCAGCCGCTTAAAGAGTCAAGTGTCAAGATTTTTAATCCCTAACAAAACGCACCGAAAAGCTTTAGATTTTTAAAAAGCCCTGGAATGGTGTCTGGGTCTTCGTGATATGGCGGCTCATATCTTAGAGGATGAGCGTTCATGGCAGATACAAAATCTGCCACAACTCCATCTAAATCTATGTATAGTAGTTTTTTCAAGTTATTTTTTAGTTATGAATGTTTGTTTATAAATCATAAAGCCAACCTTCTTTGAATTCTGTGTCCATAACTTTGTCACTTTTAATTTCTAGTTCTAATTCCCCTTCTTCATAGTGAAATATTTTTGAAAAATTATAATATGGCCCACCTTCTGGCTCTAGTACAAGTTCATCCATGCAAGGATCCAATTGAAAAAATAAATCAGAAATTGCAAAGCTTTTAACTTTTACACTTGCTTCTAAGTTATACTTTCCGTAATTAATCATTGAGTACCTGTTATTAAAGTTAGGGGCTAATTCAAGCCCTCGATCTCCTTCTAATCTACCTTGAGGGATTAATAGAAGGTGATTTTCCTTAGACACCCATACTTCATCAGAATCGAATTCACAAAAATCCTTAATCTGCTTTATTTTTTCTAGTTTAGGTGTAATATATTTTCTTTTAGGCTTGGATAAATCATAACCAAACTCTGTCTCACGAATACCTAGTTCTGATAAACTTCCTTCAAAAATTTTTTCACCATCTACTTCAATAATCATCAAGTTATCGTCATCTATTTTATAAATCCAATCGAAAATATTTTGGTAATGATCATCAATGTGATCAATATTTACATCTTCCTCTTTTGTACATGAAAATACTTGGTGCATTCTGCCATGGATATTAATTGTTATATTCAAATTAGCAGCATCTTTTGCTTCATATACTTTAAAAGGATTTGTAAATGATATTGGTAAAATGTCTCTTTCTGATGATTTGAAACACTTCCACGCATGATCATCTCCACTATACTTTGCTTTATTTTTTATTAATGAAACTGCAACCTCTACTCTACCCTTTTCAAATAGTTCCCAAGCATATTGCCCTACAATTTGAGCATCAGGTTTAAATTCAATAATTGCTAGATAAAGTTGCTCTAAGTCATCGTCATTTGTAATATGCTCGTTTACATATTTATATACGGCAAATATGTTTTCATCTGGATTTGAATAGTCTTTCAAATTATTAGTTATTACATCTGGTAATTTATACATAATGTTAGTTTTAGTCAGTTCCTCGTCACTCACTTCATTTTCTTCTGCAACATCTGCAATAATTTTATAATTCAACAACCCTGCATGTAAAATAAAATTTGAAAAATTTTCTTTTCCCCATTGATTACAAACGGCTATTTTGGTCCCATCTTTTAATGTGATCGGAGCGTTTATGTAATAATTTCGTTCATTTTTTGAATCAATTTCTGAAACCTTTCTTATAATGCCTTTACCTCCTTGAATATCATCCCACCATTGCTCTTTTAATTCCTCATAATTCATATCCATTGTACTTGCATAATGCTCCACAACTTTTTGAACCATCCTTGATTTTGCAATACCTTTTTCCCAGTCTTCAAACTTGTATTTTGTAAAATCCTTTGCCATTTTAAAATATTTAATTTTTTTAAAAATATAGTATATGAATATTATATTTGATTCATAATTGATTCATAATATAAAATGTTAAACATATTAAAAAAGTTAGTAGAAACTAAAATAGGTAGAACTGTAAAAACTAGAGGAGACTGTCAATTAATATCAGATGCTATTTTAGAATCTTTGGATGTTGAAATAAGTTACAGCACTATAAAAAGAGTCTATGGCTTAAATGCGCCTACAAAACCAAATACTAAAACATTAAACACTCTAGCTAAATTTATAGGTTACAATAACTATTTTCATTTCATACAAACCTATAATTTTGAGAACAGTGATAATTTAAATTTCCAAGTCTT
>Ga0206131_10004366_pt1 | contig 15550 bp, 10 predicted proteins | sample Helgoland_Spring_FD_148636 | JGI IMG/M metagenome (GOLD analysis project Ga0206131, IMG submission 148636) | Pelagic subsurface seawater microbial communities from Kabeltonne, Helgoland, North Sea - Helgoland_Spring_Bloom_20160517_1 | ecosystem: Environmental > Aquatic > Marine > Epipelagic ...
CAAAGACGGACGTATCGTATGGCATCGCCAACACGTGCCCGGCGAATCCCTGGATATGGATGAGGCCTTCGAGCAGGTGCTGATCGATCTGGTGGACGAGCCCTATCTTTTCACCATCGGCAAGAGTGGTATTCTGTGGAAACTCGACCGCCGCACAGGTGAGTTCATGGGCCTGAGGGAAACCGTATTCCAGAATGTGTTCTCAGACATCAATCTGGAAACCGGGGAGGTGCGTTATCGTGAGGACATTCGTAATATGCAAGTGGGAGAATGGCTGAGTGTTTGCCCCTCCACCGCTGGCGGTCATAACTGGCAGTCTACGGGTTATCATCCGCCCACTCGAAATTTAGTCATTCCCCTCAGTCAGTCCTGCATGGAAATGTCACCACGGGAAGTTACTTTCGAAGTTGGCTCCGGCGGTAATCAGGGAGACAGACGCTGGATGGAGATGCCCAACACTGAAGGACAATTCGGAAAACTATCTGCTTTTGACGTCGATTCTATGGAAGAGAGTTGGAGCATAGAACAGCGTGCGCCATTTCTTACGGCCGCGCTAACAACCGCGGGCGGGCTGGTGTTTATCGGTGATTACGACAGGTATGTTCATGCCTATGATGTGGAAACAGGCGAGGAGCTGTGGCGCAGTCGTCTCGCCACCTCGGCACAGGGATTTCCCGTAAGCTTCGCCATCAATGGTGAGCAGTACATCGCTATTCCCGCCGGTCGCGATGGCGGCAGCCCCTGGCGCATAGGCAGCTTTCTGGCACCGGAGTTGGTCAGCCCAACGGGTCACAACGCACTCTACGTATTCAAGCTCAACTAATGCATCTTTGCTGCTTCCCCAAGCTCAACCGAGAGTGCCTGGCGGCACTTATTTTCTGCCTGGCTGCCCAGGCTCAAGCTGACACGATCCCTGCTGAAAAGGGCGACATTGTCATAACGTCGTTAGTCCATTCAAGCGTACAGCTGCAATATCAAGGCATGGTTGTTCTGATAGACCCCTGGAGCGCCATAAGCATGAGCAACTATCAGATAGCCGATCTGATATTGGTGACTGACAATCCCGGTCATCACCTCGACACAGCCGCCATCGATGCGCTCAGCGACGAAGATACAATTCTCATAGCGCCTGCAAACAGCGCCGGCCAACTATCCGATGCCGTTATTATGGGCAGCGGCGATAGCCGGCGAGTATCAGGGTTCGAAGCGGAAGTATTGGTGGAGGTAATCGATGCCTATGATCTGACGCCGGGCGCGCCAGCGCACCCCAAGGGGGATGCTAATGGCTATGTGTTAACCGTCGGCGGCAAGCGTCTGCTGTTTGCGGGAGTGACAGAATGCGTAGACGATCTGATGACACTAGGCAACATCGATGTGGCATTTATGCCATTGAACATTCCGCCGGCACGAATGACGCCGGCAGACTCGGCTGCGTGCACAAGACAGATCGACCCAGACATCGTCTACACCTACCACTATGATCAGAGTTATGCGCGCAGGATAAATGACCCGGACTATGAGGGAAGCTCTTTACCCGGTGGCCTAAGTGTGGATGAAACTATGGATGCTTTCGCGAATGCGCTAGAGGGCAGCGGAATCGAATACCGCCAGAGCAACTGGTACCCGCCTCGATTCGAGCTCGACAGCAACTGGCCCAGGCTGCCCCTAGGACAGCGCTGGCTCACCGGCGGCCTGGGCGGCATGTGTATTGGCCGCAATGATGAGGTGTTCCTGCTTAACAGACAGAACGTAGTAGAGGATGACCTGGACGCGGCCTTGAGGGCGCCACCCATCTTGCAGCTTGATACTGAGGGAAATACCGTAAAAGGCTGGGGAGATGCGAGTCTGATAGGCGGCAGGTTGCACGACTGTCATGCCAATGCCGATGGATCACTGTGGTTGGTGCCTGCAGCAACGGGGCACATACAATTGTGGTCAGCTAATGAAGAGTTACTAATGCAGATTGGCGAGGCCAATGTATTCGACTCCAGTGACGAGAGCCGTAGTGGTCAGCCGAGGAATTCTGACAGGGCGCAGTTTTTTCTTCCTGCCGCCATAGATGTAGACGAGAGCACGGGAGAGATTTTCGTGGCCGATGGCGAACTGCCCGGCGGCAACAGCCGTATCGTCGTTTTTGATTCCTCCGGGGCATTTCTGCGTCAATGGAGGCTACAGCGAGATGGGAATGATCAACGCATCGAACTGCCCCATTGTCTGCGCGTATCCAACGATGGCCTGGTGTACGTCTGCGATCGTCGCGCCGATCGCATTCAGGTGTTCGACAGGGCAGGAAACCTGCAGAGGAATATCCCACTGTCATTCACCGCACTTACTGATGCCAGCGACCGGGTCAGTGGTATTAGAGGTAATGCAGTAGTGCTCGCTTTCTCCCCCGATCCGCAGCAGCAATTTCTGTATGTGCTAAATCAAAATACCGTTGCGGTGGAAGTGTTAGAGAGAACTAGTGGAGACTGGCTCACTCGTTTCGGCGAAGGGCCCGGCAGATATCCAGGCCAATTTGAGCTTCCCCATGGCATTGCAGTGGATAGTAAGGGAAATGTCTATGTAGCGGAGCAGGAAGGTAGGCGTGTGCAACGGTTCTTGCTTCGGTAGAACAGGGGGAGACCACGCGTTTTTAATCCAGTGTATTTACTCGTGCTGTGGCAATCTTTTACTAAGAGTGAGTATGATCGATCCCTAATTGACTAACACAGATACGGTAAACAGATTGGCAGGCTAGACAGTGCGGACTAAGTGTTCGAATATAATCAAGACGGGAATAAAGAGGCAACAATATGCGAGCAAAGTTACATCGCGCTTTCTCACACTCTGTTCTAATACTATTAGTTTTGAACTTGATAACTGCTGCACAGACAACACTGGCGCAGCAGCCAGATCTTAGCAGCGTCAAAATAACAAGGCTCTTAGACCGACCACTCATCGGGCCGGATATTCATCCTAGTGTAGGAGTGAATATTCAGGGGCCTTCGCTAATACGAGTGCCGGATTGGGTTGAGAATCCTCTTGGTCGCTACTACCTCTATTTCGCAGATCACAAGGGTCTGTATATCCGGCTCGCCTATGCAGACAATTTAACCGGACCCTGGCAAATACACCAGCCTGGAAGTCTACCTATAGAGGACTCCTATTTTTCGGTAAGCAGGCCAGAAATTTCACAACGACGCTTGGATGAGTTAGTTGCAGCCAGAGAAGCATCTGGCGTTGCCTACTCCCACAATTTCGAATTAGAGCTAACCGAGCCGCATATCGCCTCTCCCGACGTTCACGTCGACGAGGCGAGCAGAACTATCATCATGTATTACCACGGTCTCCAAGACGCCGGTAGGCAACACTCGCGAGTAGCGACCTCCAGCGATGGCATAAACTTTGTCGCAAAAGAAGAGGACTTGGGTCGCACCTATATGCGCGCGTTCAAGCACGAGGACATGACTTATGTGCTCGCTATGCCGGGTCAGTTCTATCGCTCAGTAGATGGATTTAGTAATTTCGAAACTGGACCTCGTCTATTCGCTTCCAATATGCGCCATTCTGCTGTGATCGTTCGCGACAATAACTTGTATGTGTTCTGGACAAGAGTGGGTGATGTCCCTGAAAGCATTCTGCTAAGCAGTATTGATATTCGAGATGACTGGACGCAGTGGCAAGAGTCCGATGAGCGAATAGTGTTGCAACCGGAATACGATTGGGAAGGTGCTAATGCACCACTGGAGCCTTCTATGCGAAGCACAGCCTATGGACACGTTAACCAACTTCGGGATCCCGCTTTGTTTGTCGAGGACGGTGTAGTCTATTTACTGTATGTCGTTGCCGGAGAGAGTGGCATCGCGCTTGCCCGAATAGATTTTTAGGGAGCAGACCAGGTTATTCGAATTTCCTAGAGCGCTTTCTGGATTGAGGCCTGTTCCTCAGTTTACCTATTTAAAAATTCAGGCGTATACCGATGAGTGATTGTTCCCGTAGACAATTCTTGCAAGCATCCTCTGTACTTCTTCCTGCTGTGCTTTTCCCTACAGCACTTTCCTCTTGCGTGGCTGCGGCTCCAATAACTGACGTTGGCATAGCCTTGGAGCCTTATCCTGATACATGGCTACCCGCAGGCATTCGCTCCCGTTTCGCAAACGATATAAATGGTCTGCGAATTCATGTGTTGGAAGCCGGCTATGAATCCGCTGGTAGACCAGCGCTGTTGCTGCTACACGGCTTTCCCGAGCTTGCCTACAGTTGGCGACGAATCATGGTGCCGCTGGCGCAGGCTGGCTATCACGTTATAGCGCCAGACGTGCGTGGTTATGGTCGCACTACCGGATGGAGCGCGGATTACGATACAGACCTGACACCCTTTCGCCGGCTAAATAAAGTTCGCGATGCCTTGGGTCTGGTTGCCGCGTTTGGCTATGAGTCGGTTGCTGCCGTTATTGGCCACGATGCCGGCGCGCCACTGGCGGGCTGGTGTGCTCTCACTCGTCCGGATATTTTCAAATCCGTGGTAATGATGAGCGCGCCTTTTGGCGGGGTTTCAACATTGCCCTTCGATACCATTGACGATCCGCCTCGCTCAGTCGTCTCGGCTAGCACCGATGTTTACGCTGATCTGGCAAACTTGCCACGGCCCCGCAAACACTATCAGCGTTACTACAGAACCCGCGAAGCGAATGAAAACATGTGGCATGCCGAGCAAGGCATTCATGACTTTATTCGTGGCTATTACCATTTCAAGAGTGCCGACTGGGCAGGTAACCAACCCCATCGCCTCGACGCGCGCACAGCCGAGCAGTGGGCATTGATGCCGGAGTACTACATCATGAACCTTGATGAAGGCATGGCGGAAACAGTGGCGGCGAAAATGCCATCCGCTGCAGAAATTGCCGCTGCTAACTGGTTGCCAGACGAAGCGCTTCAAGTCTATGCCGCGGAGTATGGCCGCACCAGTTTCCAAGGCGGCTTAAATGGCTATCGCATGGGTGGCACCACAATTGGCCGGGCAGAAGTGGAGCTGTATGCCGGCAAAACCATCGATCAGCCTTCCATGTTTATCAGTGGTAGTAGCGACTGGGGTACCTACCAGAGTCCGGGAGCATTCGAGCGCATGCAGGAGCGCGCCTGCACGGATATGCGAGAGGTTCATCTTGTTGAGGGTGCAGGGCATTGGGTGCAGCAGGAACAAGCCGGAGTTGTTTCTAGATTGATTCTGGATTTTCTAGCTTAGTAGAAAATCCGCGATAGCAGGCAACCAAGCCACTCGTGCGAATCCCCAGGTGGCTATTATCAGCAGTAGACCGCAGCCGAGCATAGTCACCGAGGCTGTGGTGCGCAGCCGCTTGCTACTCTCTTGGGAGCGGGCGCGGATCATCAGCTCCACGATGAGCAGATTGGGGATGTAGAAGAGGAAGGCCATGATGTGATCGAACCAGCCATTGAATTCCTCGGTGTGGCCAACCCAGTCAGTAAGAATCAGCCACAGGCCGTAGTCCATGCGATAGAGCCATGAACCGATGGCCAGAGCATAAAGGCGCCACGCCCAGGCCTGATGGTTCAGCAGCTGACGCGCCATGGCATAGCGCACGGTCTGCACAGCGGCTACAAACATCAAAACGCCATACAAGCTGAAGCCAATGTCCATTACCAGCCCGCCGACGGTGCCCTTAATAGCGATGAAGGATAGTCCCCCGATCGCTGCCACCATAGACAGGAAGATATAGAGACGACCGGTCCAGTGATGCACGCGAGGGTAGTTGCTGCGAATTGAGTCGATCAGCTGCATGCCACCGAGAACAAGGATAAAGCCACCGGCTGCGAAGTGTAGGCCAATGCCTATGGAGGCCTCTGGCTGACTCGGGTCATAAATCTCCGGTAGCACATTATTCCAGCGCAGCAGGTCATTCTCGAAATACGCCGCCGCATAGTTGGCAAGAATATAGAGACCGAAGATGAAGGAGCTGGTCCAGACGATGGCAAGCAAAGCCTGGCTGGAGAAACGGTAAAGAGCATCGCCGTTACTGGCCAACTGCCTTGAGTCGCTCGCGCTTTCTGCCATGACTGTCATCTGAACTACCACCTGTTAAGAGCGTGCAACTAATCGAATCTGGAAGATTGTAGACTCTTACATTCTACTAGTTCGGCGAGGTAAGTAAATCCCGCGAATTCGGAAGGTGAATGCAGTAAGGCCATTGAGTTTATTTTGCAATGCGCCGAACAAGGCTGATATAAAGAGTAGCTCTATTTAGCGCAAACAGAAGAGATTACGAGAAATGGTCTATAGCGACGACAGCACCCTTGCCACATGCCTGAGAAAGGAGTTGCAGGGAGAGGTGCTGTTCGATGATTTTAGCCGCGGACGTTACAGTACCGATGCATCCATCTATCAGATACAGCCTATTGGAGTTACGGTTCCGAAAACCGAGCAGGATGTACAGATAGCCTTGCAGATCGCGGTGGATGAAGGTATTCCAGTGCTTCCCAGAGGCGCTGGCACCTCACAAACCGGTCAGGCAATCGGTGAGGCGCTGGTCATGGATACCACGAAGTATCTCAATGGGCTTCTGGAATTTGATGCCGAGGCCCGCACCGCCTGTGTGCAACCTGGCATGGTGTTGGATCATCTTAACCGTTTCCTTAAACCCCACGGGCTGTTCTATCCGGTCGATGTCTCCACAGCCAATCGTGCAACTCTGGGGGGAATGACCGGCAATAATAGCTGCGGTTCTCGATCTATTCGCTACGGCAATATGGTGCACAATGTACAGGCTATCGATGGCCTGTTGGCGGATGGCAGCCAGGTGCATTTTAAGACGTTGCATGAACGCAAGCTCGCTGATGGCGACGCGGCGCAGATTGAATTATTCACAAAGATGCTGGCTCTTGGCGACAGGGAAGCGCAGGAAATAGCGCAGCGCTTTCCCGATCTACTGCGTCGTGTCGGTGGCTACAATATCGACGTGCTCACACAGCAAGACCCGAATATGTCTCATCTGCTTGTGGGGTCCGAGGGCACGCTGGCATTCTTCCAGCGTATTCACTTGAAGCTACAGCCACTGCCGGTGCACAAGACGCTGGGCGTGTGCCACTTCCCTTCCTTTTATGAAGCCATGGAGGCAACACAGCATATTGTCGAGCTGAATCCCAGCGCGGTTGAACTGGTTGATCGCACCATGATCGATCTGGCCAGAGATATTCCAATATTCGCATCGACGGTCGATCGCTTTGTGCAGGGCGAGCCTCAGGCTCTATTGCTAGTCGAATTTTCTGGCGAGGAGCAGGCGACGCAGCTGCGCAGCCTGTCGCAGTTGGTCGAGTTAGTGGAATCTCTAGGTTCCGAGAACTCAGTTGTCGAAGCGACGGATAATGAATTTCAACAAGCGATTTGGGAAGTACGAAAATCCGGTCTCAATATTATGATGTCGATGAAGGGTGACGGAAAACCGGTTTCCTTCATCGAAGACTGTGCGGTGGATCTGAAGGACCTTGCAGAATATACGCGTAGAGTCAGCGAGATATTTCATAAACATGGAACAACTGGGACCTTCTACGCCCATGCCTCGGTAGGCTGCCTCCACGTTCGTCCCATTCTTAATATGAAAGAAGAGAGTGGCGCTCAGAAAATGCGGGCAATAGTAGAGGAGACTCTGGAGATTGTTCGTGAGTACAAGGGGTCTCACTCCGGCGAGCATGGTGACGGCCTCTCCAGATCTGAATTTCACCTGCCTATGTTTGGGCAGCGCATGGTGGATAATTTCGAGGAGGTGAAAGACAGCTTCGACCCGGCGGGCACATTTAACCCCGGCAAGATTGTGCGCCCGCCAAAAATGGACGACAGGAGCCTGTTCCGATTTTCGCCAAGCTATTCGAATGCCCCCATCGCCACCACCATGGACTGGTCGGACTTCGGAAGCTTCAATCAGGCGTTGGAGATGTGTAATAACAACGGCGCCTGCAGAAAGTCAGATGTCGCCGTCATGTGTCCGTCTTATAGGGTGAGTGGCGATGAGCAGCATCTCACTCGGGGCCGCGCGAATACGCTGCGGCTCGCGGTCAGCGGTCAGCTGGGGCCGGAGGCGCTCTCATCCGACGCCATGTTCGACACCATGAGCCTGTGTGTTTCCTGCAAGGGCTGTAAGCGTGAATGCCCGACAGGCATCGACATGGCGAAGATGAAGATTGAATTCCTGCACCAGTATTACAAAAAGAATAGCGTGCCCTTGAAGGACCGTTTGATCGCCTATCTGCCTCGCTACGCACATCGCATGGGGCGCTTGTCTTTGCTGTTAAATCTGCGTGATCAGATTCCCGGCTTGAAGAGTCTGTCGGAACTTGTGCTGGGCTTTAGTGCCAGGCGCAATCTGCCGAAGTGGCGAGGCGATCAGTTTCGAGCGGAAATCGAAGTGCCTCCCGAGGTGGATATTTCGACCGAAGGCAAAGACGTGGTGCTGCTGGTGGACACCTTCAATACCTGTTTCGAGCCTGAGAATGCAAGAGCGGCATTGGCGGTATTAACCGCGGCAGGCTATTCGGTGCACGCGGCCAAACCCGCCGATAAGGGTCGACCCCTGTGCTGTGGGCGAACCTTCCTCAGCAGCGGCATGGTGGATGAGGCGCGAGAGGAGGCAAATCGTATGATAACTAGCCTCAAACCTTTTGTAGAGAAGGGCATACCCATAGTCGGGCTTGAGCCTTCCTGCTTGCTCACTTTGCGCGATGAGTTTCCCTCACTTATTCCTGGTGATGCAACCGATGCGCTTTCGCAACAGGCTTTTCTCTTCGAAGAATTTCTGGTCGCGGAAGCGGCGAAGGGTGATTTACAGCTCAAACTAAAAGCAGTGCCGGCAAAACGAGCGCTGCTGCATGGGCACTGTCACCAGAAGGCTTTCGCTGTTATGTCGTCGGTTCAACAAGTGCTGGCCATGGTGCCGGAGCTGGCCGTGGAGACAGTAGAGTCTAGTTGCTGCGGCATGGCGGGATCGTTCGGCTACGATGCCAAGCATTACGATACATCTATGGCGATGGGGGAGCTAAGTCTGTTGCCCGCGGTAAGAGAAGCCGATGCCGATTGTCTGATCGTTGCCGATGGCACAAGTTGCAGGCACCAGATTAAGCACGGGGCGAGCCGCGAAGCGATTCATGTGGCGCGGGTTCTGGAGATGGCTCTGGCAGAATAATTCTTGCAGGCTTAAATAAATCCCAGAACCCACATTACGCAGACTGCAGCAAAAGAGGTAATGCCGCCGACCAGGGTCGCCCCCCCATAACTAAACACGGCGTCCGCGACACTAAGTTTGGTCAACGAAGTACACACCCAGAAATAACTGCTGTTCACATACTTAATAATTACCGAGCCACTGGCGCCAGCCAACATGGCAGCCTCCGGAGATAAGCCAAGCGTTCCCAGCATCGGTGCAACCAGCGATGCGGCGGTAATAACTCCCACAGTGGTAGACCCAGTGATCAGATTGCCAATAATGCCTATTACAAAGGGCAGTAATATAGTGGGCAGGCCATAGTCGGTAAACATCATGGCGATAAAATCGACCGCCGGTGTGCCCCGCAGTATCGCACTCAGCGAGCCGCCAAGTCCGGTAACAACCAAGATCATTGCAGAGGTTCTAAGGGCTGCTTCCACCCATTGGTCTTTGGCTTTCTCTCGCGCATCCAAACTCTTAATATTTCGATAGGCTAGCCATACACCCACCGATAGGGCGATTACCGGCCAGCCCAGATAGGAGAAGATAGTTCTGAGTATATGACCTTCCTCGAATACCAGGCTAACGACACTCTGCGTGCCTATCAGTACGATAGGAATAACGATGGGCATGTAGGAGCTTAAGGTGCTGGGTAACTCTTCTTCCGAGTGATCGAAATCGCTGCCATCAAATTCATCTGAGGCTTGGGTCTTAATGCGTGGGCCCGCAACATAGACACCCCATGCCCAACAACTTAGGGACCCAAACAGACAGGCAATACTGCCAAAGATAATCGTCTTGCCAATGTCGGCACCGACCAGGGCCGCCGCCGCCAGTGGCCCCGGCGTGGGTGGAACAATCGCATGGGTTAGCTGCAGAGCACCGACTAGGCCGGTGGACATGACGGCGATACTCACTCCCATACTCTTGGCAGCCGAGTGCACCAAGGGATTAAGGATAACGTAGGCGACGTCTGAAAAAATGGCAACACCGATCACAAAGCCGGTCAAGGTTAATGCCAGAGGCATGCGATTGGAGCCGATCAGATTTACCATAGATCGAGTGATAACCTGAATAGCCCCGGTATGTTTCAGCGCCTCGGCAATGATGGAGCCAAGCACGATTACTACACCTATAGACCCAAGGGTATTTCCAAAACCGGATTCGAAGGCATCGATAAAATTATTCTGTTGCACGCCGGGCAGAACACCGAATAGCAGAATCGGAACCAACAGGGCGAAGAAGACATGCCATTTCCATTTGGCTATGAGAAAAAGCAGAAGAAAAATAACAACGGCGAAGCCCACAAGCGAAACCGCGGGGCTCATACTGACTGCAGTAGATGGATCCATGAAAACTCCGGCACTTATTCTTAGTATTATTATTCTTGGCTAGGCTTCGAGTTTCGAAACTTCGGTATGCCTCTAGACTTCAGTATGTCTCTAAGTTAATGATAAGCAGAAGCTTAAGGCAGGCACTGTGTCCTACGCTGTGTCTGCTAAAAATTCCAGCGCCGCATTCACGCCACCCTTGGTATGAGGAACGCCTGCAAGGCTCAGGCCCATCTCGACCCCGCTGAGGGTTCCGGCCATCATCAGCTCGTTGAAATCCCCGATATGGCCGATGCGAAAAACAGTGCCCTTCACCTTGCCCAGCCCCATCCCCAGCGACATATTGAATTTTTCTAGGATGATGTTCCGCAGCGCATCTGCGTCATGGCCTTGGGGCATTAACACCGCAGTGGTGGAGTTTGAATATTCCTCAGGGTTTACACAAAGATTCTCCAGCCCCCAACCGGCTACAGCCAACTGCGTGGCGTGTGCCAGACGGCTATGCCGTGCGAAGACATTATCCATGCCTTCGTCGTGCAACATATCGAGTGCTTCATCGAGGCCGTAGAGTAGATTAGTACTTGGCGTATAGGGAAAGTAACCCTTTTTATTCAGTTCCAGCATGGAACCCCAGCTCCAATAGGAATGGGGAAATGTCGAAGTCTTGCTGGCTGCCAGGGCTTTTTCACTGACAGCGTTAAAACACAAACCCGGCGGCAGCATTAAACCCTTTTGGGAGGCGCTGATAGTGACATCGATGCCCCATTCATCATGCCTCAACTCGGTACAGGCTAGAGAGGACACTGCATCCACCATGAACAGGGCAGGATGCTCGACCGCATCGATGGCCTTCCTGATCTTGGCGATATCGCTGGTCGCGCCACTGGAGGTTTCTGTATGTACCGCCAGCACAGCCTTAATTATATGTGACTGATCTTCCAGCAGATGCTGCTGAACAACTGCGGCATCGATGCCCTGACGCCAGTCTCCTTCCACCCAGATTACTTCCAGGCCCAGTTTTGTCGCAACGTTCTTCCACAGGGTTGCGAAATGTCCAGTCTCAAATGCCAGAACCTTGTCTCCCGGGCTAAGCGTATTCAGCAGCGATGATTCCCAGCCGCCGGTGCCTGATGCCGGAAAGATAAAGATAGGGGATTTGGTGTTGAACACAGCGCCAAGCTTGTCCAGAACGCCCAGAGTCAGCTGGGCAAACTCTGGGCCCCGATGATCGATAGTGGGTTGGGCAATAGCGCGCAGCACTCGATCGGGCACATTGGATGGGCCCGGTATTTGTAGAAAATGCCGGCCTGCTTGGTGGGGGTTGTTCTCAGACATGAGCGTTAGTCGTTCCTTGATTACCTACTCTGAAAATTATCTGGCACAAGCCAGGGCAGTAGGCGCCCCGACTAGAGCCAATACTATTCGACAATCTGTAAAAAATCATCCCAGCTCTCACCGCCACAGACTAAAGCGCCAGAGCTGGCTTCCTGGCGCGAAGGACCTAGGAGCTAATCGGGAACGCGGTTTCCCGCTATCCAGACACTTGCTATGGTTTTAGAGTTGGCGATGTCCTCGGCCGGGTTGGCGTCCAGTACCAGCAGGTCGCCCCATTTGCCGGGCTCCAGGGTTCCGATATCTCCCATGCCCATGCAGTCGGCAGCGACCCCGGTTGAGGCGCGTATAGCCTCAATTGGGCTCATTCCCGCATCCACCATCATCTGCATTTCCATATGTTCGAAATAACCCTGAAATCTTGCCGGTGGCCCCGTGTCTGTGCCCATGGCTATGCGAACGCCGCCGTCGTGTAGCGCCTTGATATTTGCCATCGCAACTTCAAGGGCGATCTTGTAGCCGGCTGCGGCACGGCTGTTGCGCATTTGAGATTGCCGCTCCGGGCTTCTTAGTTGCTCAAGAGTAGTGGCGTCGGCCTCTTTTAAAAAATAGGGGTCAGAGAAGAACGCAGGCTCACTCTCGTAGATGAAGGTCGAGACCTCTCGGGTTAAGGTGGGGATGTAGCACACGCCCCTGTCATTAATGAGGTCGATGAACTCATCATCCACCGGCAAGTCCCGCACGCTGTGTGCGATCAGATCAGTGCCTGAATTAAGAATGAATTTTGCATCGTCCAGATAGAAAAGATGCGCCGCCACCGGCAGCCGTCGGATATGGGCCTGATCGACCAGGGCTGCGAAGATGTCTCTTGGTATCTTAGGCGTAGTGCCAAGATTATCGTCCATTCGCACCTTGATGAAGTTCGCTCCCATGTCGGCATTGCGATTCACCTCGGTGCGGATTGCCGCCTCAGAATCGCCAATCACCACGCTGCCCGCAACATAGATTCTGGCGCGCTCAAGGGATTGATCGAACTGACTATTGCGCAGGGCAAAACCCTGCTCCTCATCGCCGCCGAGGCTGTTCACCGTGGTGACCCCATAACGTGCGTAGAGGCCTAATTGCCGCACTAGATTCTCGGTGGTGTAGTGGCCTTCTTCCAGGCCGAGGGTGCCACCCACGTGACCGTGGGCATTGATAAGGCCCGGCAGAATAGTCTTGCCAGCCACGTCGATAATCTGTGCTCCGGCAGGGACGGTTACCGCACTGCGCGGGCCTACGGTGCGAATGCGCCCATCGGTGATGACCACCACACCGTCTTCGATTGGGTCGGCCATGGTGCCATCGATAATACGTGCACCGACAAAGGCAATGCTTCCCTCATTGGCGCTTGAGGTGCTGCTGTAAACTAGCAGCACACTGAAAATGGCGAGTAAACTTGTTGCTATTTTTCTCATGATTTCTTCTCCTAGTAGGCATTGGAGAGGATTCCTCCAAAAATAGCAATAGGGCCTTGGCGTTCTCAATCAGGCGGTGTTCCCAACACCCATACTATATGCAAAATAATAGCAGTCTATCCACTGTTGTATGTGGTGGGATTAAGTCAGTTACTCACCGGTTATAAAAAAGGGGTTACTGCTTCAGTTTTGCTTGATATTTGAGAGATGGCGAGTTATCAATGCGGTCAAATATTGCAGGAAGACTTACCATGCCAGAATTTGTTTTATCGCCTAACATCCTAGTCGTGCCGATCCTGATCGTGCTTATAGTCCTTGAGTTTGGCTTGAGTCGACTCATGGGTCGTTCGGTTTATAGTTTTCAAGACAGTATCACTTCGATCAATATTGGAATTATGAGTCAATTCGTTAATGCGACAGGCGCGGTGATTAGCGCATTTATGTACGCAGTAATCGAAATGAAATACGGCACGTTTGAATGGAATTTAGCCAGCCCGGTTACATGGATTTTTGCTTTGTTGCTTTACGATTTCATGTACTACTGGGTGCATCGAACCGGGCATGAGGTCAACATGTTCTGGGCCGCGCATATCACCCACCATAGTAGTGATGAATTTAATTTTTCCACCGCGTTGCGACAGGCTTCGACTGGCTTCTATTTTAAGTGGGTTTTTTACATGCCATTGGCCGTGCTTGGTATACCCGTTCAGGTGTTCGTCGTTGTAGGCCTTATAGACTTGCTCTATCAGGTGTGGGTCCATACACGGCTGGTGGGTCGTCTTGGTTGGGTTGAGTATGTGCTGGTCACACCATCGAATCACAGGGTGCATCATGGCAAGAACGACTATTGTATCGATAAAAACTACGGCGGAATTTTCTGCACTTGGGACAGGTTATTTGGTACGTATGCAGACGAGCGAGTTGAAGAGCCTATAGTTTACGGGCTTAAGAAAAAGCTGCATAGCTGGAACCCAGTGTGGAGCAATCTGCACTATTGGTCAGAAATGTTTAAGAAGGCGGGCGAGCAAGATAACTGGCGCAACAAACTGATGTGTTTCTTCGCTGAACCGGCTTGGTCTGCGGATGGCAATTCGGCACCTAAGCCGTTGGCTCAGTTTCCAGCTACGGACGACTTTTTTGCCTCACGAACACCCCTTAGGGTTAAGCTGTCAGGATTGGCAATGACACTCTTCTCAGTCGGCCTACTAGTTTTCTACTTGGGCTCTAAACAATCGATGTCTGCAGGGCTACAAATCTTCTGCGCGACGGCAGCGGTATGTTCATTCGCGTTTGTTGGTTATTTCTGGACACAAGGTAATAAAAAAGAGCTACAACGATGAATAGTCTTGCTGTCACCGACAGCTTATTGCTTTTGGTCACTATAGTAGTCTTTAGCGGTTCTAAAAATTCGCCTTCGCTACGAATCAGTGTGGCCATATTCGGAGCGGCGGCGCTGCTGGGTGTGCTGCGATTTACCGGCCTCCTGCCTTTGCCGCAAATGCATTCTTTTTTCTCCGGTTTAGGCGCCACGGCCGCCTATCCTTTGCTCGCGGCTACGTTTATCTGGTCGGGCTCTGTTGTTGCGCAGCGCTGGCGTTTCGCGAGTATATTTTTCGTGATAGCAGGTGCTTTTGGTCTTATTGCCAGTGCGTTGGAGTTTGCTCTTTGGGGCAATTTAGTGGCCTTGGTGTCGGTTACTGCATTGCTTATCCATGGAATTAGGGTAAGAAATGTTCAAGCTTCTATGGGCGCAGCCGCGTTACTGGTAGCACTCATCTTATTCGCCAGCAAAGCCGCATTGCCTCCCTACCTGCAACCAGGCGATTTTTTGCATGTGTTTATGGCGCTCGGATTGATGCTCCTAAGCAGAAAGGCTAGTTTGGCGGGGGGCTAGATTAAAGTGCAGGGCAGAGCGAAGATAAAAGTACAAAGCTGTATTTTTGCATCGTCTCCTATGCTCTGCCCGTAAGTGTGTTCGAGAATAGGGGAAAGACATGACACTACTATGGCAACTCAGCGCCATCGATCAGGCCGCGGGTGTTCGTGAGGGCCGATTCACAGCAAGAACTCTTGTCGAGTCTGTGCTTGAGCGTGTCGCGTTAAAGAACCCTGAACTCAATGCCATCGTTGATCCTCTGGCAGAGCAGGCTCTACTGGCTGCGGACAATGCCGATGCCGCGGTGGCAAGTGGCGAGAAACTTGGCTGCCTGCATGGCGTGCCGGTCACCGTGAAGGT
>Ga0206131_10004367_pt1 | contig 15545 bp, 13 predicted proteins | sample Helgoland_Spring_FD_148636 | JGI IMG/M metagenome (GOLD analysis project Ga0206131, IMG submission 148636) | Pelagic subsurface seawater microbial communities from Kabeltonne, Helgoland, North Sea - Helgoland_Spring_Bloom_20160517_1 | ecosystem: Environmental > Aquatic > Marine > Epipelagic ...
CACCCGGAGGTCGACTTCCAGACGGTAAATGTCATTGGGCTTCCTGTTGCCGTTATTACTTATACCACTGCGATAGAATGGATTAAGTGGGCTGCGCTGAAAAATGATAGAGCCTATGCCGTTGAGGCTGCAAATACGCATGTCGCTGCCTTGTCGAGAAAGGATGAATCATTTGGAAGGGCTATGGCACAATTTGATTTGATTTGTCCCGACGGCATGCCTCTTGTCTGGGCGATCAATAGAGAGTTACCCGACGACCAAAAACTCACTGACCGCGTCTACGGCCCGACCCTGATGCTCAAAACCATTGAGGCGACCCAAGGTCAACCCGAACTCAAGCACTTTTTGTTTGGGTCGAAAGAAAGCACTCTTGGGAGGCTAGAGAAACGCTTTTCCGAGGATTATCCCGATACAGAAATAGCAGGAGCCTATGCGCCTCCATTTGGTGAATGGCCTGAGGATGAATTTGAGCGGATTTATGATAAAATTCTTAAATCTGGAGCTAATCTTGTCTGGGTTGGCCTCGGATGTCCCAAGCAGGAACGGTGGATCGCTAAACATAAGGAGAAACTTCCACCTGCCGTGTATTTTGGTGTCGGCTCAGCATTTTCTATTCATGCTGGCGAAGTCAAACAAGCCCCCAAAATGCTCCAACGATATGGGTTAGAGTGGGCTTACCGTCTTTTTCAGGAACCATGGCGGCTATGGAAAAGATACTCAAAATTTAATCCACTGTTTGTGTACTACTATCTAAAAACAAAAAAAGAGAAATGAATAATAACACGTCTTTTGAAGAAAAAATAAATTCCAGTGATGCTGTCATCGGTATTGTTGGCCTTGGTTATGTTGGCCTCCCTTTAGCGATGGCATACACGGGCAAGGGTTACAATTGTATAGGCTTTGATATTGACCCAAAGAAGATTGAGTATATTTCGCGTGGAGAAAGCTATATTGAACATATTGTAGCAGAACCGATTGCGGATGCTGTTAGTAAAGGTTTGTTTAAAGCGACAACAGATTTTAGTGAAATAGACAAAATTGATGCAATTATCCTTTGTGTTCCAACACCCTTGAATAAGCATTTTGAACCAGATTTGAGTTACGTAACGGGCACGATGGATATGCTTGCACCTTATCTGCGTAAAGGTCAGCTGGTTAGCTTGGAATCAACAACTTACCCAGGAACGACTGAGGAAGAGCTCCGACCACGTATTGAGGCGCGTGGTCTGGAGGTTGGAAGAGATGTCTATCTGGTGTATTCTCCAGAACGAGAGGATCCTGGTAATGCAAATTTCTCGAGCAAAAATATACCCAAGGTAATCGGTGGCAGCACGCCTGCATGTGCTGAAGCTGGTAAAGTACTTTATGAGGCGGCTATTTCATCCGTGGTGCCAGTTGCGTCGACGCAGGTGGCGGAATTTACCAAGCTGCTAGAAAACATCTACCGCTGTGTGAATATCGGCTTGGCGAATGAAATGAAGATTGCTGCCGACAAGATGGGTATCGATATCTGGCAAGTCATTGATGCCGCGGCCACAAAACCTTTCGGATTTACACCCTTTTACCCAGGGCCTGGATTAGGAGGGCATTGTATACCCATTGATCCGTTTTATCTCACCTGGAAAGCTCGCGAGTATGGAGTGCATACCCGCTTTATTGAGCTTGCCGGAGAAATCAATCGAGCCATGCCTGAATACGTTGTTCAGCGCACGGCAGAAGCCCTCAATGAGGTGGCTAAGCCAGTCAAAGGTAGCAAAATCCTGTTGATGGGATTAGCCTATAAAGCGAATGTTGATGACATGCGGGAATCTCCTACCTTCGAGCTGATGGATCTCTTATCTGAAAGAGGGGCAATGGTCGATTATTATGACCCTCATATTTCAGTTATCGGACCGACACGTGAACATGCTAATTGGCAGGGGAAAGAGTCGATCAAGTGGGAGCAATCGATCGTTTCGGATTATGATTTGGTGCTCATAGCCACAGATCATAAAGCGTTCAACTTAGACGAACTCCTTAGCTGGGCACCATTGATCGTAGATACACGCAATGCTATTGGGAAGAGTGGACTTATGACGACTCCGGGACAGCTTTGGAAAGCTTGAATAGGTGAACGCCTAACAAACAGGAATGAATATACATCAGATATATGCCAAGATGTTTAAAGTTTGGCGGGTGAAAAGAATGCTGCAATTTGAGCAGACTATTGAGCCGAAATCGAGTGAGGTTGTTCTAGATGTTGGGGGTGATCCACGAACTTGGATCATTCGACCTCAGCTAACCCAAAGGGTTGATTGTTTGAATGTCAAGCCGTCGAAGTGGGAGGAATCAAAGTTCCCAACGCACAAAATTAATACGATCGTTGGAGATGGTTGTGACTTGGAGCATAACGACGGGTCTTATGATATTGTCTATTCGAATTCTGTGATTGAGCATGTTGGTGATTGGGATGCCCAGAAAGCCTTTGCTAGGGAGATCATGAGAGTGGGAAAGAAGATATGGATTCAGACACCGGCCATAGAGTGTCCGATAGAACCGCACTTCCTTGCTCCATTTGTACACTGGCTGCCTGTTATTGTGAGGAGACGAGCATTGAGATGGTTTTCTGTGTGGGGTTGGGTTTCAAAACCTTCCCAACAAACCATCGATCGCACGATTGACTCCATTCGGCTTTTGAGCAAAAAGCAGGTGAAAGAATTATTTTCTGACTGTGAAATTATGACCGAGCGATTATTTTTGGTTTTTCCAAAATCGTATATTATCTACCGGAAGTAAAAAATAGATAAATGAATAAAAATATTACGACGATAGCAGTCCTCTTTGCAGGATTTATCATAGCAGTTATTTTAGGAACAGCACTACCGACAGCTCAGATCGAAGTCATAGCGATCACGCTGGGTTCCATGTTTTTTGTACTGTGTATTGTGCTCAAAGGGAAAATTTGGATGCTTATTCCTTGCTCAATGATGATGAGCGGATCCTTGACCATCTTACCAGGTAATCCTAATGCCTGGCAATTGATGACGCTTTCGGCGGCGTTTTTCTACGTGATTCGCTTCATGGCGGGAGTTCGAGAACTGAAGTTTAAATTGTGCTGGTTCGACGGCATCATTCTACTTCAAGCCTTCGCAATCGGGCAGTCTTTTTTGCGAAACCCCGTTGGCTTATCACTATTGGGCAGTGAGATGATTGGATCAAAGCCCTATTATTATTACTTTATAGCAACGATTGGTTACTTAGTTTTGAGGATGGTTAAAATCACCATGAAAGACTTTAAGTTTGTGGTGATTATTATGATGGTTGTCGGTTTAGCGGATGCGAGCATTGCCACCATCTCTGGCCTGCTGCCATCGTTGGGCTATATGTTGGCCCGGTTTTATAATCAAGGGGTAGTAAATTTTCAAATGAGTGGTGATTCTGTTGCTGAGTTTCAGTCTGACAATTCTCGGTTTTCTTTCCTATACCGATTTGGTCGGATTGGTTCTTTGATATGTGCCGCCATGTGGAGACCTATTTCTAACTTGAATCCCGTGCATCCATTTAGACTTGTTTTATGTATGGTATCTTTTGCGGCTATTTTACTTAGTGGATTTCGGAGTAAGCTCGCTGAAGTGGGATTTTGGATGATTACAGGAACGCTGGCCCGTAAAAATTATGTAGACTTGGTTGTTGGAGGGTTTGTAGGACTTGTTGCTCTATCCATCCTGATGACTACGAGTCTGCCGACCCATCTTCCCTTCGCGGCTCAGCGGGCAATATCTATTATTCCAGGGATCGAGGTTTCTAGCGCGGCTAGCAACAATGCCAGTGATACGGTGGAATGGCGTCTTGAAATGTGGGAGCTGGCATTAACAAGTGACCGATATATACATAACAAATGGCTTGGCGATGGCTTTAGCATGAGCGCTATAGAGCATCAATTCGCAATGGACCGGAGAATGGGTTATGAGAAGGCAAATAAAGAGAGTCGTCTTGAGTATTTTATGGCCAAGGGAAGTTACCATAGTTTTCCCATTGAGACGATCCGTTTCACAGGAGTGTTAGGTTTATTGTTAGCAACTGTGGCCTTGTTTTTCTTTGCGAGAAAAGCTTGGGATCTGATCTTCTACTATCGAGGTAAGGATGGGTTTAATTATGTGTTGTTCGTAACAATTCCTTTCCTTGCGTATCCTCTATTCTATTGGTTGGTTTTTGGAACATACAAGGGTTCCTCTGGATTCGTATTTATTATTATGCAAGCAGGTTTATTAAAAATGCTGGATAATATGAGACAAAACAGTGAAGAGATGAATCAAACGCTATAGGTGTCTTCACAGGGTGATTCGAAATAAAATTGAGTATGAAAATCTATACCTGTGCACCCAAACCATTTAAGGGTGGAGAAGCCTTTTTTAAAAGGGACACAGGTCTTATTTGTAGGGGTTTTCAATCCTTAGGTCATACGAGTAAAGCGATTCTTTTAGGTCCCAAGAGAATGGATGATCCAGAAGATGATTTAGGAGATGTGATGAGAGCCGAGTTGTCATCATTGACTGATGTTTTATGGTGGAAGAGTCTAGATATAGACGCTTGTATTTTTTGTTCCTGGGGAAAGTCTGAATATCAGGAGATGGCAAACGCTATTGTGGCAGCTGGAATCAAATTGATTCAAATTACAGATACGCAAGGAATACTATCTCCTCGTTCTGGCTGGTTTGACTATATGAGTATAGAGTCCTCACACTATTACGACTATCCAGTGTGGAAGCGCCGTTTTAGACAGCTCACCCGTGTCATTTATGGTATTACTTTAGGTGGGTTACTTCGTGATAGACCGAGAGTTAAGATGTTGACGACGGGTGCCTATTTTGCAGCAGCCACTCCCGTTGCTAAAAATAGATTTGAACGTTTGGCAAGTCATTATGCGAAAGGCCTAAATAAAGATCATTTCCAGTGTGTTGCTTTTCCTATTTCTCTTCATGGGGTTTGCGTCACAGAATCTGATATAGTTGACAAAGTTGTGGCGGTAGGCCGATGGGATGATAAGCAGAAGCGGCAACAGTTGTTGATGTCTACCGTGCAAATGACTCTGGAGAAAAGACCTGATACAGTATTTGAAATCTACGGGTTTTTAACGCAAGAGTTGAAAGAGTGGCATAAACAGTTGCGGAGTGGAGATATGGAGCGAGTGAGGCTTATAGGTGTCGTGCCACATGAAGTTGTTATGAACGGATTGAAGACGGCGCGCACGTTATTATGTCCTTCTGCTTATGAAGGATGCTGTAATGCCTCAGCTGAAGCATTAACCGTTGGGTGTTCCGTGGTAGCAGTTGACAGCCCAGCGATGTCGGCATTGAAGTGGCATGCTAGCCTTCGTTCAGGAACTTTATCCCCGACAAGTTCGGGACAAGATATGACTAACTCTCTATGTAGTGAATTAGCGCTGTGGGATACAGGAGAAAGATCAGCCTGTGACATCGCGAAGACTTGGCAGCCTGTGTTTAATTTTGAAAAAATTGCTGAGACCTACGTTTCTCTTATAAAACGAAAATGAAGCAAATATTGTATAGAGATAATTATGGCGGCTAAAATTAAAAATCATAATGTTACATTTGTCCATGTCCCAAAAACTGGTGGGTGTTGGGTAGAGATAGCCATGCGTAATGCAGGTTTGGAGTTGAAACGAATCGGGCATGAACATGGGAATCTAGATTGGTTATTTCATGAAGAGATAACGCTTGATGGATTAGTGCCTTTTCGTTTAGCTAAAAAGTGGGTCAGGGCACGACGCCGTCTCAATTTTCCCGTTGTGCCAGCAAAGAGATTTTGCGTAGTTAGGCATCCGCTTAAATGGTATGAGTCGTTCTGGAGATATAAAATGGATCTGGATTGGGAGGATTGGGGTAAAGAGAATAGCGCTGCTTATTGGCATCCGAATTCTGTCTTAAATGATCTTGGTTCGAATGATTTTAATGAGTTTATGTGGAACGCCTTACGGAAGAGACCTGGCTATGTCACCGAGCTTTATAATAGTTATACCAAAGGGGGGATGGATTTCGTTGGTCGAACAGAAAATCTAGCGAATGATGTGGTAAATATTTTGAATCAATTAAACATTGTATTCGATGAGGATAAATTTAGATCAACTCCTCGATTTAATGAATCGAAGACTCCAAAGGGGAAAATCGATTGGGACCCGAAATTGAGAGATATAGTTATGCGATTGGAATTACCTAGTTTGATCGCATTCGATTATCTCTCTGGTGATGAGGCTAAAAAATACGGAGTTGAATCGGTTCGTGTTAGAGGGGCTACTTTAGTTTGATCGTTGGAAATATGTAAGCTTCCCCATTGATGCGACGGTTAATTAGTAGAGAAATCTACAAATACAAACCGAACGAAAAATGAGGAAATCAAGATACACAGAGAGTCAGATCATAGCGATTCTGAAGGAGGTTGAGAACGGCATGAAGGTTGACGACGTATGTCGGCAACACGGGATGAGTCCTGCGACCTACTACAAATGGAAAAGCAAGTATGGAGGTATAGATGCTTCCGAGCTGAAACGGGTCAAGGAACTCGAAGCCGAGAACGCCAAGCTCAAGCGGATGTATGCCAATCTGGCTTTGGAGAACGACGCGATCAAGGAGCTGCTCGAAAAAAAGCCCTGGCTCCGATCGAAGTAAGGGAATCGGTCGGACATCTAACCCAAGAGAAGAACATGAGTGTCACTCAAGCATGTAAGATCGTAAGCATGAGCCGTTCGAGCTGGTATCGCCCAGTTCAAAACCAAAAAGAAAAGGACCAAACCATCATTGATATTCTTAACGAGATTGTGGCCAAGCGTCGTCGCTGGGGCTTCTGGAAGTGTTACAACTGGATGCGTAACCAAGGCATGGAATGGAACCACAAGCGCGTTCACCGCATCTACTGTGCCATGGGACTGAACCTACCAAGACGCACAAAGAAGCGCATCCCTAGCCGAGACAAACAGACTCTTGAAGTTGCCGCCCGAGCCGATGTCATGTGGTCCATGGACTTCATGCACGACACGCTCTACGGAGGCCGTAAGTTCCGTACCCTTAATATCCTTGATGAAGGGGTGCGTGAAGCTCTGGCTATCGAGGTGAACACCTCGCTGCCAGCAGAGCGCGTTGTCCGGGTTCTTGATCAGCTCAAGGAAAGGCGTGGGCTGCCCAAACAGATCCGCGTGGACAATGGTCCTGAGTTCATCCCACAAACACTAGTGTTGTGGGCTGAAGAGAACGGCGTGAAGCTTCACCATATCCAGCCTGGCAGACCGACTCAGAACGCCTACATCGAAAGGTTTAACAGAACCTTCCGAAACGAGGTGCTTAATGCTTACGTGTTTGATGACCTCGACGAGGTTCGTGACCACGCATGGGAATGGATGATCGACTACAATGAACAGCGTCCACATGACGCTCTGGGCAACATCCCACCAACAATCTACCGCAAGAAAATGGAACAAATTTCTACTTATGAACTGTCCGCTTGACGGGGAAGCTTACAAATACTACGGAATTTTTAGAGCCCTTCAAGAAAGGGTATGAGTCGGCTGAGGCTACAGATTATAGCAATAGAGCTAAAATTTCTTAACAAGACTTCCCTGCCATAAAGTCATAGTGAGTATTGAAATTAGATATGAATCTTAATTATTATGGATAGTAAAAAAATATTTTGGTTGCATATTAAAAAATCGGCAGGAACTAGTGTCCGTCAAATCTTACACCCTGTTTATAGTGAGGTGGAAAGAGTTAAAAACCCAGGTAGCTTCATACAGTCTGATCCTGAATTTTATAATGATATACTAAATAATTATAGGATTCCACTCGGTGATTATCAATTTAAGAGGTGTCTTTTTGCTGAGAAATACCTATACCCTTCTACATGGGAAAATCTGTTTTCGTTTGCGTTTTCTCGTGAGCCTGTGAGCCGATGTGTGAGTATGTTTTTTTATATGTATTGGCGTGATCCTGGTGTCGGTCCGTATTTTAGGTATCTTGTTAAGCATTATTTAAGGACGAATAGGTTGCACTATAATGTATCTTCGAGTTTTGATGTTTTTTTGGATTTAATAGAAGCCACGAGATCGAGTGGTTCCATATATAGGCCAGTGGATTTACACTTCGCTACCCATACCGCAGCAGTGTCGGGTGACGTAACTGATCTTGACGGTAAAATTATGTTGAAGAAAATTTACAGGCTGGAAGATTTAACTCAGGGGATCAACCAGGTTTTTGAGCGATGTGGTATAGATAAAAAAGTTTCTGTTGGGGGGACGAGGTTCAATGAGAATTCAAAGAAGGGACTATACAAGCCAAATAGTGACCAATTGAAAAAAATCATGAAATTATACGACGAGGATTTTGAAATTTATGAAAACGCAAAAAATTCATTGCGACAGTGATTGTTTTTTGTTTTTGATCCCATTGAAGGCTTGTATGTAGACGTGAAGCTTTTCCGCATCACATGCGAACACAATATTTTCAGCTGAGCGATTGGATTTACAGAGAAGTGATATCATATGTATTATCCTAGTGATATTGTTAGATGGTGGAAATCCAATCCATCACACAAGAAGAATTCGGCGGCATCATATGTTGCTTTTGGAATTGGATTAGTGTGCGCATTTCTTACAATACCGGTAGTTGTATATTATCTAGATAGAGAGGAATTGGGGATTTGGGCGCTGATCTACCAAGTAATGTTGTATTTAAGTCTTATTAATGGCGGGATTGGGCGCTCAATTGGTAGGATGATGGCTCCTTCTATAGAGGAGAAAAATGATAAAGAGATCGCTAAATGGTGGACCTTGGGTATTTCAATTCAATTAATACAAGGTTTGATCCTAGTGGCGATTGGGTTGGCGTTAACGAGCTTGTTTTTAGATTTTTATGAATTGGAGGGGCGCTACAGATTAGAGGCTGCGTCGCTTTTTAAAGCAGCTGTCTACACATTCGGTTTGCGGATCGTGTTTGCAATGTATCCAGGAGTCTTGATAGCCCAGGATAGGTTTCATTGGGTGCCAATCAATCAAGCGATTATTGCAATCTTAAAGTTATTAGCATTGGCCGCATTTCTCTACAACGGGAAAGGGTTAATGGCCTATGCTTACGCTGAGATTTTGGTGGTGTTTTTTTCAGCCATATATTACATATCCATAGTCAGAAAAGGTGGAACTAGACTAGCTTTCAATTTCTCCTGTTTCGAGAAATCCAGAGTGGTAAAACTGTTTACGTTTAGTTCATCTCAGGCATTTCTTAATATAGGATCTACGTTTGTCCGAGCTCTCCCGGTAATGGCTATTGGGAAAATCTTGGGTGTGGATCAAGTTGCAATATTTACGTTCACCAACCGTCTCCCAGCAATGTTTACGAGCTTGTCTTTGCGTAATTACCACTCTCGCTACCCTCAGTTACAGAAGTTGTATATAAGAGGCGAGGCGCCTCAGGTTAAAGCAATATTCATCGATACGATGAAGGCATCTATATTAATAGCTGGAGTTGGATCCGTTTTGATTTTATGTTGTAATAGGAGTGTGATTTACTTGATTTCTGATAGTGGGTTTTATGGTGGTGTATGGGTAACATATTTTCTTGTGATAAACGTATTAATTAGAGTCATTAATGACTCTTCAGTTGGAATATTTAATATTTTAGGAAATATGAAGTCGATGATTTACGTCGTGCTTATTGAAGTGGTATTGACACTGGGCTTGATGCTGTTGCTCGCTAATTCCATTGGGATGATAGGTGCCGTGATTGCCCCTATACTGGGGAACCTGTGCACCAGAGTTTTGTATGGCTATACAGTAGGGATCAAGTTACTAGGGTTTACTTGTTCAGAAATAGTGTATCCTTTACTCAAATATTTGTTGATTTGCTCTGGGTGCGTTACTTTCATCGCGATAGTTTTAGGTTTCGTAAATGTCGACGGTTCGACCTGGTTCCCTAATGTAGTCGAGATATTGTTGTTTGTGTGTGCTGTAATATTCGCTTCTCTAAAATGGAAAAGAAGCAGATTTATTCAGGCTGATGATAAAATAAGGGTATGAATGATATGGAATATAATGAATGTCCATTTGTTTGGATTTCTAATCCGCAATTAGTGGGAGAATTTTGTAGTAAAAATAATATCTAACATGAATATGAGATCTCGTCTTCGTAAGTATAAAAGACTGGTGAAGTATGTGATCGAATCCGTGCAGGATGTCACTAGGATGTGGAAAGCGGTGGATCTTAAAGGAGATAATCGGTCAAAGTTAGAAGGCTCAATCATACGACACTACCATGTTTTAGAAAAGGGTCTTAGTATGATGGATTTTCGCCCACGTTTCGGTGTTGGAATAGTGAGACGTTTGTGTGATCTACTTATAGAGTGGGAACAAAGCCATAGCACTTGCGTGAAAAATGAACAAGTTGCTTCAGCTTATAGTGTTCTGAAGTGTTACAAGTCTAGGCATTTTGAGTTAGGGGTTGATGTCTCTGATGTTTTTAAGGGCTTCGAAAATATTTTCGAGAAAGATTTTCCAGCGGAACTTGGAGGCGTAAAGCTGCCAACTAGAATTAGTGCGGAAGATGGTCTAGCCTTTGAAAGAGTGATTACATCTCGATCTAGTATACGCTGGTTTGATAGTAGTGCTGCTATCGATTACAAACTTATCGAAGATGCCACTAGGTTGGCCATTAGCACTCCTTCTGTATGCAATCGCCAAACTTGGAGGTTACATTCTTATACGGGTGGCGAAATTAATAAACTATTAGCGTGTCAAAATGGTAACCGTGGGTTTGGACAACAAATACCGCTGTTGCTCGTGGTGACATCTGATTTGAGTTATTTTACGGGGCCGAGTGAACGATATCAAGCCTGGGTGGATGGCGGCATGTTTGCAATGTCTTTAATCCTGGCTCTCCATGCTAAAGGACTTGGTTCGGTTTGTTTGAATTGGTCGGCTAATAATGAACAGGATAAGGCTTTGCGAAGCGTCTCTGGTGTAGCAGATGAAGAACGTATCATAATGTTAATTGGGGTTGGACACCCTAGATTTGATACTCCAATTCCTAACTCGATACGTAGACCATATGACACAGTACTTACTCAACATTAATTCTGGGAGTTTATGAAACATAAAAAGATAGGGGTGCTAACTTTTCATCGAGGGCCTAACTATGGAGGGTATCTACAAGCTTGGCATATGCGTCAGGCTATTCGAAACTTGGGTTATGAGTGTGAAGTAGTGAATTATCAAAATCCAGTTCATCACGCTGCTGATATCAGAAAATTTGTTCGTTTTAGTATCAGTGGGATGCGGGCAATGGTTCATAAATACCTCAAAGCCAGACCGTTTAAGAAGTGTGTGAATGAATTGTCCTCAGATGCATTCACTACAGATTCCAGCAAGGTAAATTGGAGCGGATATGATGCGATTGTTGTAGGCAGTGATGTTATTTGGGATTATAGCAATGCTCACTTTGGCTACGAGAAGGCATTTTTTGGCATGGCTGAGGGGCAAGAAGATTGCAAAATGGTATCCTACGCAGCTAGCTGTGGCCCGACTAACTGTGATCAGGGCATTCCCGAATATGTCAGAGATGGGCTGCGGAAGTTCAGCTGGAACTCAGTACGCGATGCGAATACGCACAAACTGACACAAGCTTGTATCGATAAAGAGGTTCCCATCGTTGTGGATCCAACTTGGCTGCAGGAGGATCCTGTTATTGATTGGAGTCAACAGCCTTCTGAGCCCTATGTTTTGATCTATGGAAAGGCTCTCGATAGTAAATCGGGCGACTTGTTAAGAAGCTATTGCCACTCAAGTGACTTGAAACTTTATAGTGCCGCAACCCCTGGGAAGTGGGCGGATAAGGTGTTTCGTGGAATTGATCCATTACAATGGGTTAGTCTGTTTGCCAATGCGGAAGCAGTAGTGACAGGCACACTGCATGGACTTTTATATGCTATAAAATATAACAAGCCGTTCATTTTAGTAGATAATCCTCAAACTCATAACAAGGCGATGACTGTGTTAAGTCGTTGTAAATTACAACAGCATTTATTACAGCCAAGTGATCTATTGAATGATGGAGTATTTACTAAATTTCTAGGTGAAAATGCGGTGAGGCCGTCGATCTCCAAAGAATGGCAGGAGTCTTCACGTATGGCACTGAAGAGCTCACTAGAATGGTAATCTCCAAATAGAATGATGTTTTTGAAGAAACCAAATATTCCCAAGCGACAAGGGGCTTTGCGTATAGCTATTTTGGCAGATATGCCGAGGCATTCTATTGGAGGTAACACACAAGGACGCGGGGGGGGGCATGGAGCCACTTGGTTGCCACAGTTGGCAGATGCATTCGCAGAACATGAGGATCTTGATGTCATATGGATCACTCTCGATAAATCGGTTAAAAAAGTTGAAGTGGATGTTGCTGCTAATCAACACTTCATCCGTGTTCCTCTTTGGAAGGCCACTCTGGATTACTTATTCGATCATTGGCCGTCTCGTATTAGGTTAACGGCTGTTCTCAAACAACTGGACGTAGATATCGTGCATGCATGGGGAACTGAACGGTTTTACCCATCCGTATTCAAATCCACCAAAGCTCCTAAAATACTTTCAATTCAAGGTGCTTTGTCAGCATTTGTTAGGGTTTTTGACGCGCCGTGGACAATCAGAATACAGGCAAAAAAAGAGCCAAAGCAGGTAATGGAGGCAGATGTCCTGACTTGTGAGTCTCTCTGGAGTGAGGAGCGTATTCGTGAGATTCGTAAGGATGCTGATATTCGGATTATTGACTATGGAGTACATCCTTCGTTTTATAAAATAGTTTGGAGGCCAGATCCTGAACGACCTGTGTTACTATATTCTGGCGATATCGATTACCGTAAAGGTCTCGATGTGTTGATGGACGCATTGGAGAAGTTGCCTGATAGAAATTGGGTATGCAAGGTTGCAGGTGATGGCCCCATGGCTGCGGAACTAAAGGCACGGAATATTCCAGGTGTCGAATGGCTCGGCAACTTACCTTGGAGTCAATTACAGGTTGAGATGTCAAAAGCATGGGCACTCGTGGTTCCTACGCGAGCTGATACTGGTCCGACTGTTGTCAAAGAAGCTCGTGTCGTAGGCTTACCTATTATCGGAACGGAAAATGGTGGGTTAAGAGATTATATACGTGATGGAGAGTCTGGTTATGTTGTTAGGCCATTGACTGTTGATGAAATGGCTAAGGCTTGTAAGCTTATGATGTCAGATTACGATAAAGTCGTAGAGATGGGACGAAAATGGCATCATGAAGATAAAATATATTTTAATCCTGAACGGACTGCCGACGCATTTATATCCCTATACAAAGAGTTATCCCAACGATGATAGAGAGACTTAAAAAATTAAATAAGAAACGGCGTTCGGTCTGGTTTCCATTATGGCGTATATTGGCACGTTGCAAAGGAGTGGATGTTCATCGTAGTGTGCTGATGAATGGTTTCCCTCTGTTTCGTGTAGCAAAGGGTGCGAATATTACACTAGCTAAAGGGGTCAAGATTAATAGCTCTATTTGGTCAAATCCCATTATTAGTCGTAGTAGAAGCAGTTTGACAGCTGTTGGTGAGGGGGCGTCAATGAGTATCGAAAAAAATGTGGGTATGAGTGGAGTTTGTCTCTGCGCCGCCCAAAAGATACATATTGGGGAGGGCACCATTATTGGAGCTGATGCCATGATTATTGATACGGACTTTCACCGGCCATTGGCCGATTGGCGTTGGAGCAATTCAGCTAAGGAGACGTCACAACCAATTATCATTGGACGAGGATGTTTTATCGGATCAAGAGCCATTATTTTGAAGGGGGTTGTTTTAGGCGATGGCGCAGTGGTTGCTGCTGGTGCAGTGGTGACTAAGAATGTGCCCTCAGAGCATGTCGCTTATGGAAATCCAGCTAAAGTCATGCCTTTATCAGACAAATGGCTTCGTTCAAGCATAGTCGAATCATGAAGACTAACTGGATCATTATTCCGGTGTTTAATCGTTGTGGCATGACTCGTGCATGTTTATTGCGCTTGAAGGATTCGGGTATATTTAGCTCCTACAGTATCTGTGTTGTGGATGACGCCAGCACAGATGGAACTAAGGAGATGCTACAAGATGAGTTTCCTGAGGTGATACGGGTTGAGGGTAATGGAAATTTGTTTTGGGGTGGGGGAATTGCATTAGGAATGAAACATGCGCAGGCAGCCGATGCTAATGTGCATATTTGGCTCAATGATGATTGCCTGCCGGATCAAAGGGGTATCGAACGTTTGGTAGAGCGGGTCATGGATACCAAAGGCATTTGTGGAGGGGTTTGTTTTGAAGAAGATGGCGAAACTCTTGCTTACAGCGGAACTGTATTGAAACGAGGGAAATTACATAAAGTGCATCCTCCTAAAGGGAGTTTTGCGGATGTTGAGTTTTTGAATGGCAATTTAGTTGCCATTCATCGTGACGTGGTTGACCAGATTGGATTCGTTGATTGTGAAAACTATCCCCATTACGGAGGTGACAGTGAATATGCCTATAGGGCGGTAAATCACGGAATTAAGGTGGAGGTCGACGGAAGTGCGTCTGCTATTAATCCGAGAGGTGATTATTATTCCAGGTTTAAATCGCGATCAGACCTGTTCAAGCTGTGGAGAGGGATGTTTATGAAAGGGTCTCCAAACTATTTTCCCACCTATATCAAGTTTTTGCGACTTAGGTTTGGCGTGCGTGCGGGATACCGTTGGCCCGCCTATTTTTTACGGATGTTCAAGTCCAGCGTTAAGCTGCTGGTTAACGGGAAAATATGATGAAGACTAAAATTCTGGAGGGGATTTTGAATTCAACAACTACACGACTGTATCTAGTCGACATAGATTTAAGTCCACAAAATTAGATTAAAATGAAACAACAAGTTGTCATCCTTCAGGAGCATCTTCCTCACTACCGTTTGAGGTTCTACGAATGTTTGCTTAAGGAATTGTCTGATAGGGAGATAGATCTGCATTTAATCTATAGCCCAGCGACGAGTTTGGCGGCAGTGCCTGGCAGGTTGGATTGGGCAAAAGACATTGTATGCAAGCGATTTGCTAAGATGGTCTGGCAACCGGTATGGAAAGATTTCAAAGATGCAGATTTGATTGTCGTTCAGCAGGAAACCAAATACCTGGTTAACTACTTGTTGATGCTAAAATCTAAATTGGGCAAGGCGAAACTTGCTTACTGGGGGCATGGACGAAATTTTCAAGCGACCAACCCTGACTCGCTTCCGGAGAGGCTAAAGCGGTTCTTTTCAAGGCGTGCGGATTGGTGGTTTGCCTACAATGACCTCAGTAAAAGAGTAGTGGAAGATCTGGGTTTCCCTTCCGAACGTATAACTTCGGTTAGGAATTCCATTGATACAAAATTATTAATCCAAGAGCGGAAAAATATGACAGTTGAGGATCTTCAGTTGGTTCGTGATGAGTTAGGGATCGAGTCGGAGAATGTGGCTGTTTATACGGGTCGATTTTTTGAACGAAAGAGAA